>Ga0256834_1000018_pt1 | contig 130080 bp, 120 predicted proteins | sample 4281140metaG_FD_190536 | JGI IMG/M metagenome (GOLD analysis project Ga0256834, IMG submission 190536) | Hydrothermal vent microbial communities from East Pacific Rise, Pacific Ocean - 4281-140 | ecosystem: Environmental > Aquatic > Marine > Hydrothermal vents | place: Pacific Ocean: East...
AAAAAAGCCGTCCTAAGACGGCTTTGGATGTTGAAATGGTGGAGGCGGCGGGAATCGAACCCGCGTCCGCGAATCCTCCGCCTTTGGCTCTACATGTTTAGTCCGGTCTATTAAAATTTAGCCGTTTACCACCCGACGGACAGGGCGGTATAACGACGAGTCCGGTAAGAGTTTAGCGAATCCACCCCGGACGAGCTTCATCGCGATTCTGTGAGAATCGACGCTTCGGTTCCGGACGCACAGACACGGCTCCAGTGAAGCGGCACCCTACCGTTTCTTAGGCGGCGAGTGCGTAGTTGTCGTCGTTGGCAACTATCAGTTTGCAGATGGATTAACGAGGGAATCTACATCCTCGACATGCACCTCAGGTTTTGCTATCCGCGTCGAAAGCCATGTCGCCCCCAAAACGCTACAAAATCCACATTGCTGCAGATCACAGACAGTGTAGTGTGCTGTCGGTTCCTGTGCAACAGAAATGGCGCCGATTCGGAAAAAATCAAGAGGGTGCTGCGTTTTGTCACTGCGGCTTGTCGCTCATGTTCCTAGAATGTGGTTTTTGCAGGCAGGAGCAAAGGTTAATGGATGTTTCCGATAGTGAGAAAAAGGCGGCGCGCTGGGCGCATGATCTGTTTGTGCTGAATGTGCTCTTTTTCCACTTGTTGCTGACGCCGGCTACAATAATGCTGGGCATTGGCCTGAAAGGGTTGCTGGTTCCTCTGGCGGCTTCCCTGGTGGTTATTGCCTATATCTATTTCCGTGGGCAACGTGATCATCGCTGGTTCGTGGCGGCCCATTGGCGGCTGGCGTTTAAGCGTTGCAAGCTGCTGTTGATTGGTTATGCGCTTACTGGGGCCATCCTGTTGCTGGCGGAATTGCTTACCAGTGGCATGCAGGATACGCATATGGCCAATATTCTGCTGACGGTGATCACCCGGATCGCCATTATGCCAACGCTGATTCTGGTGATGGTGACGGTGGTGATGGAGGCTTCCGCGGCTTCGTTGGTGGCAAAGGGGGAGGTGCCGGAAAAGATCAGGGAGGCGTTTCCGCCCCATAGTTGATCAGTTTTCTTCGAGTCCCGGCAGCGGCGGCAGTGGGCAGTCCAGCAGGGAAGAGAAGGCGCGCAGCAGTTCCAGCTCGGTAGCCGTCACTTCGCCGTCTGCGGCCACGCTGGCGGCGCAGGCTTTGAGCAGCTGGGGTTTGAGCAAGGGCTTGAGCTGGTTGAGCTTGTCCATGGCCTTGTCCAGCTGTTGCAGATCCAGTTCCGGTTCTTTCAGCATTTTCAGGTTTTCCAGCCCCAGTTCACGGGCTGCGGCTTCAAATGCCTGTCTGGTGTCTGTTTCGCTTTCATGGGTGTTGCGCACCAGGTAGCTGAGCATCATGGAGATTTCATCATGGAGGCGGGAAAGTTTCTTGTAACGCCCGATACGGGAAATCTTGTGTTCGAAGCTGGCTTCCAGATTATGCAGGATGATCTTCTGCAATGACCATTCGAAAGCAGTGATCTCGCCGTCCATTTCAATCAGTATGTTGAGGTTGTCCCGGAACAGGTGATACTGACTGCTGGACAGCTGGCGCAGGGCGGGCATGGTCAGGTCAACCAGGGTCAGGCGCAGCCGGGGTGCGAGTTGCCGGACGGCACCCATGTATTTTTCGGTGAGCATGGCGACGCCGGTATCAGCCTTGTCCTGCAGATGCCACATCTGTTTTTGCAGCATGCTGCGTTCCTCATCCAGCACCAGCGCATAAATCAAAGCCCGGGCGCCGTAGGGTTCTGCGGCGGCCTCGTGCAGTTCACCGGGGAGATACTGCAACATGCGTTGGGCTTCGCGCATATTGCCGGCGTCTGGAGCACCGGCCTTGCCGATATTGTCCAGCACGTTGCTCAGGATTACACCGCCCAGGGCCATGTCTTGGGGTGATATGCGAGGCTGCTCCCGCTGGTCTTCTTCGCGTTGTACATCGGCCAGTGAGGCCGATTCCGGCACCACGAACTTGCCGTCCCAGCCGGGCTGGATCTTGCGAATGCGCTTATCCAGTGGCGGGTGCGTGGCGAACAGGGAGTTGAACAGATGGGGCACGCCTTCTTCAAAATAAGCATGGCTGAGTTCTTCGGCATCGGGGTGGTTGATCAGTGCGCCCTGGGAGTCGCCGCCGATCTTTTTCAGTGCGCCGGCAATACCGTCGGGGTCGCGGGTGAACTGTACTGCCGAGGCGTCGGCGAGAAACTCGCGTTGGCGGCTTACCGACGCCTTGATCAGGTTGCCGAAGAATACCCCCACATAGCCCAGGATCAGCAATCCCAACCCCAGCACCACCAGGGGAATGCCGTTGTTCTCCCTGCTGCTACGCCCGCCAAATGCCCCCCAGCGAAAAACCAGCCGGCCAATGAGCGCCACCATGAGAATGCCGAAGAGGATGCCGATCAGCCGGATATTGAGCCGCATGTCGCCGTTGATGATATGGCTGAACTCGTGGGCGATAACGCCTTGCAGTTCGCTGCGGTTCAGTTTTTCGAGACAGCCCTGGGTGACGGCGACCACGGCATCGCCAGTGGTATAGCCTGCGGCAAAGGCGTTGATGCCGGATTCCTGATCCATGACGTAGACCTGCGGGACAGGGGTGCCGGAGGCAATGGAGATTTCCTCGACCACGTTCAGCAGGCGGCGCTCCAGGGGGGTTTTGGGATTGCCGGAAACCAGACGACCGCCCATCATTTCCGCCACGCTTTTGCCACCACCGCGCAGGGTCAGGGTGCGGATCAGGCTGCCCAGGATGACCACCGTGGTCACGCCCAGCCCGATGGCGGTGAAGCGTGCCCAATTGAACTGCTCCCAGAAAGTCATGGGGGTGTGATCCTGCACATAGTAGTCGGTGGAATATTCTGCGAACAACATGATGAACAGGTTGGTCAGAACAACCAGTGACAATATGGCCAGAACGAAGAGAAAGATGAGCCAGCGCGTCTTGCGCCGGGCATCATCCTGGGCGGAAAAGAAATCCATGCAAACTCAGCTTAAAAGGAAACTTCGGGGGCTGACTGCATTTCGGCGCTGTCCTCGAATTCCAGCAGGCTGGCATCGGTGGGATGACCAAACATGGCGGCAAACACCACGGGCGGAAAGGTCTGCCGGTAGGTGTTGTAGGCCATTACGGCATCGTTGAAGGCCTGGCGGGCGAAAGCGATCTTGTTTTCCGTGGTGGTCAGCTCCTCGCTGAACTGCATCATGTTCTGGTTGGCCTTCAGGTCGGGATAGGCTTCCATCACCATGTTGAAGCGGCTCATGGCGCCGGCCAGTGCCTGCTCGCTGCCTGCCAGGGCGCTCATGGCCTCGGCATTTCCCGGGTCGGCCGCGGCCTTGCCCAGTGCATTGGCGGCGGCGTTGCGCGCGTTGATCACGGCTTCCAGGGTCTCCCGCTCGTGCTTCATATAGGCTTTTGCGGTTTCCATCAGATTCGGGATCAGGTCATAGCGGCGCTTGAGCTGAACTTCGATCTGGGCAAAGGCGTTCTTGTAGCGGTTCTTCAGGGTGACGAGGGTGTTGTATATGCCGATGACATACATGACCAGGGCGGCGATGACGACCAGTATGACAATAGTGACGATAGTGCCGGTTCCCATAATTCTCCTCCTTTGTAGAGATAGACTGACCGGGCCGATGTTAGCATGTAATGCGTGGCCAAAGCAGCATCCCGGCCGCGATTCGCGGTAGAATCCCACACTTTTCGTAATTCTTCGTCAGATCGTGCCCACAGCAATAGACAGCCTGAAAAATCGCATCGACCAGTGCCTGCTTGCAGACCGGCACAGGCTGCGCCGCCAGTTGCAGAACCTGTCCCGGCAGCTGCAGCAGGGCAGACCGGTGGATGTGGATATGCTGGCAGATATTGAACGGCGGCTGCAGGAGTCTGAATCCCGGGTGCGGGCGCGCCGGGCCGGCCTGCCGCAACCGCAGTACCCTCCGGAACTGCCCATCACCGCCAGGCTGGATGAAATCCGTGAGTTGATCGACAAGCATCAGGTGATGGTGCTCTGTGGCGAGACCGGCTCGGGCAAGTCCACCCAGTTGCCGAAGATCTGCCTGGATGTGGGGCGGGGCGTGTTTGGCCGCATCGCCCATACCCAGCCGAGACGTATTGCGGCGCGCAGCCTCGCCAGCCGCATTTCTTCGGAGCTGGGTTGCGAGCTGGGTACGGCGGTGGGCTATAAGGTGCGCTTTCATGACCGGGTCAGCCCGGCCACCCATATCAAATTGCTTACCGACGGCATGCTGCTGGCCGAGATACAGCAGGACAGGTTCCTGAACGAATACGACACCATTATTCTGGATGAGGCCCATGAACGCAGCCTGAATATTGATTTTCTGCTGGGTTACCTGAAGCAGCTGTTGCAGAAGCGCCGGGATCTCAAGCTCATCGTCACTTCGGCCACCATCGATCCGGACAAGTTTTCAAGGCATTTCGATGATGCGCCGGTGATCGAGGTGTCCGGCCGCACCTTTCCGGTGGAAGTGCGCTATGCCCCTCCAGTGGAAGAGGAAGACGGTGGAGAACGGGGCGATGCCGTCCAGCAGGCCATTGTGCATGCGGTGGACGAGCTTTCCAGGGAGGACAGGGGGGATATTCTGGTGTTCCTCTCCGGCGAGCGGGAGATCCGCGAAACCGCAGAGCATTTGCACCGCCACCGCCTGCAGGTGACGGAAGTGTTGCCCCTCTACGCCCGCCTCAGCCCGGCGGAGCAGGGACGCATCTTCAAACCGTCGGGACAGCGGCGCATCGTGCTGGCCACCAATGTGGCGGAAACGTCGCTGACGGTGCCCGGCATCCGCCATGTCATCGATACCGGCTTCGCGCGTATCAGCCGCTACAGCCATCGCAGCAAGATCCAGCGTTTGCCCATCGAGAGGATCTCCCGGGCCAGCGCCGACCAGCGCAAGGGGCGCTGCGGCCGGGTGGCGGAAGGCATCTGCATCCGCCTGTACACGGAAGAGGATTCTCTTTCCCGGCCCGAATTTACCCAGCCGGAAATCCAGCGCACCAATCTGGCCTCGGTCATATTGCAGATGAAGATGCTCGGTTTCGGCGACATTCAGACCTTTCCTTTTCTTGATCCGCCGGACAGCCGCCAGATCAAGGATGGCTACCGGGTGCTAGAGGAGATCGGTGCGGTGGATGGCTTGGGCAAGATCAGCAAGTTGGGGCGCAAACTGGCCCGTCTGCCCGTGGATCCCCGCATCGCCCGCATGCTGCTCGAAGCCGCCCACAGCCATGCCCTGCGGGAAGTGCTGGTGATCGCGGCCGCCCTGTCGGTGCAGGACCCCCGGGATCGCCCCATGGACAAACGCCAGCAGGCGGATGAGGCCCATGCCCTGTTCGCCAATGAGGAATCGGATTTTCTGGGTTTTCTGGCGCTGTGGAAGTTCGTGGAGGAAAAGCGCCGCCACCTCAGCCAACGCAAGTTCCGGCGCCTGTGCCGGGAGTATTTCCTCTCCTATACCCGCATCCTGGAATGGCAGGACATCCATCGCCAGCTTCGCGCCCAGATGCATGACATGGGCTACCGGGACAACCAGGAGTTTCCCGGCTATGAAACCATTCACCGGGCGGTATTGTCCGGGCTGCTCAGTCATGTAGGCTTCAAGCAGACCGGCAAGGGCAAGGGGTACCTCGGGGCGCGCAACAGCCAGTTCCATCTGTTTCCCGGATCCGCCCTGTTCGGCAACAACCCCAAGTGGCTGGTGGCGGCGGAACTGGTGGAAACCACCAAGCTGTATGCGCGGGTTTGCGCCCGGGTGCAGCCGGAGTGGATCGAATCCCTGGCCGGGCATCTGCTCAGACACAGCTATTCCGAACCCCATTGGCAGGCCAAGCGCGGCCAGGTGGGGGCGTATGAAAAGATCAGCCTGTTCGGCGTGGTGCTGGTGCCCCGGCGGCGCATCAACTTTGGCCCCATCGACCCCAAACAATCGCGGGAAATATTCATTCGCTTCGGGCTGGTGCAGGGTGATTTCCACAGCCGCGCTCCTTTCTGGCGGCACAACCGGGAGCTGGTGGAATATGTCCGGGACATGGAGGCCCGCACCCGGCGGCTGGATCTGCTGGTGGATGAAGAGCGCATGTACGCCTTTTACGACCAGCGCATCCCCGAGGGGATCTACAGCAAGGCGCAACTGGAACAATGGCTACGCAAGCAGGGCGAGAAACAGCCGCGCCTGCTGCATATGGAACTGGAAGACGTGCTGGCCCGGGAAACCGACGCTAGCGCCGAAGCGCAGTTTCCCAAAGCGCTGCAACTCCATGGTATGTGTCTGCCCCTGGAGTACCATTTCGAGCCTGGTCATGAAGCGGACGGCGTGACCCTGGTCGCACCGGCAAGCGTGCTCCGGCAGATTAGCCCGGGGCGGCTGGACTGGCTGGTGCCCGGCCTGCTGGAGGAAAAACTGGTTGCCCTGATCAAAAGCCTGCCCAAGTCCCTGCGCAAGCAGTTTGTACCCGCGCCTGACTATGCCGCCAGGGCGCTGCACAAACTGCAAGCGGGTGATACACCTCTGGTACAGGCCCTGGGGCAGGCGCTGAAGCAACTGTCCGGCGGCGCCCATGTCCCGGAAGATGCCTGGAATATCGAAGCCCTGCCGGACTATCTGCGCATGCGGTTGCGGGTGATTGATGTCGGTGGCATGACATTGGCCGCTGGGCGGGATCTCCTTTCCCTGCAAAACCAGTACGGTGACAGAACAGAAGCGCCGGCCGGGCAGGACTGCCATGCACTCGTGCGCAAGGGTCTCACCCGCTGGGATTTTGGAGAATTGCCGCAGCAGGTGGAAACCGGCAACCAGGGCATCCGGCTCGTTGCTTATCCGGCGCTGGTGGATGAAGGTGACAGTGTGGCCATCGATGTGCTGGGGGCACAAGCCCAGGCCCAAAGCGCTCACCGGGCAGGATTGCGGCGGCTGTTGATGCTGGCCATGCCCAGGGAGGTACGCGCCTTGCGCAAGCAGTTGCCGGGGCTGCAGCAGATGCGATTGCAGTATGCCAAAGCCGCCAAACCGCCCATTGCTTCGCAGAACAAGGGCAGGCAGGATCTGGAAGGGGAATTGCTGGCGCTGATCATCGACAGAACTTTCCTGCTGGATCGCCCGGATATCCGGGACGGGGAAAGCTTTGCCGCCCGCCTGCAACAGCACCGCGGGGAAATGTCTGCTCAGGCCCATGAAGTATGCAGGTTGGCCGGAGAAATCCTGCAGCTGTATCAACGCCAGCGCAAGATCCTGTCCGGCATTACCCAGATCAACTGGCTGGCCTCCACCCAGGACATTCAGGGACAATTGGACAGGCTGGTCTATCAAGGTTTTTTGCAACAGATTCCTTGGCTACAACTACAGCAATATCCCCGTTATCTGAAAGCGCTGGATTTTCGCCTGGAAAAATTGCGCGGTGGTGCTGTGCGTGACCAGCAACGCCTGAATGAATTGCAGATGGTGCATGATGACTGGCTGCAGCGCTGGCAGGCGGTGAACGAAACAGGCGTGACGGATCTGCGCCTGGAAGAAATCCGCTGGAAGCTGGAAGAGTTCCGGGTGTCCCTGTTTGCCCAGGAGTTGAAAACTGCAGTTCCGGTTTCTGCAAAACGCATCCGCAAACGCTGGCGGGAATTGGGGTTATAATTCCAGTTTCGAGTGATCTGATAAAGGAACAAACCTGTATGTCCAATTGTCCTTGTGGCTCCGAGCGTGAATATGCAGCCTGTTGCGAGCCAGTATTGTCCGGTGCGGCGCTGGCGGCGACTGCCGAAGCCCTCATGCGCGCCCGTTATTCCGCCTACATCGAGGGAAAGATCTCCTTTCTGGGAGAAAGCCTACACCCCGGCAGCCGCCATGACTGGGATGAGGCCGCCACCCGCAAATGGGCGGAGCAGTCCCAGTGGCTGGGCCTGGAAGTGCGCGCTACGGAAAACGGCCTGGAAGACGATGATGAGGGAATGGTGGAGTTCGTCGCCACCTACAAAGAAGATAGTTTGCTCAAGCAACACCACGAGCGCAGCCTGTTCCGCAAGGAGGGCGGGCGCTGGTACTATGTGGACGGCAAGCTGCCGACACCGGAAACCGTAAAGCGGGAAGCACCCAAGGTGGGGCGCAACGACCCCTGTCCCTGCGGCAGTGGAAAAAAACACAAAAAATGTTGCGGTGCCTGAATGCGCTGTTTTCTGGCCGTTGTTCTCCTGTTTTTCCTGAGCCAAGGCGCGGTTGGGGATGTGTACAAGTTCGAGGATGCGGAAGGACGCACCTTGCTGACGAATATTCCCTCCAACGGCAAGGGCATGACCCTGATGAAACGCTTTCGCTTCAGCTATGCCAAGCCCCACAGCGGCGGACGGGCGCCGGTGCTGAAGGTGCTCAAGGACAGAATCCGCAAGTACAAGCCGTTCATCATGCAGGCCGCCCGGGACACCGGGCTGGATACCGATTTGATACATGCGGTCATCCTTGCAGAATCGGCCTATGATTCCAAAGCCGTTTCGCCCAAGGGCGCGATGGGGCTAATGCAGCTGATGCCGGCCACGGCCAAACGCTTCAATGTCAGCGACGCTTTTGATCCGGCGCAGAACATTCGTGGTGGAACTCAGTATCTGAAGTTCCTCATGAAACGATTCGGCAATGACCTGGAGCTGGTTACGGCCGCCTACAATGCAGGGGAAGGTGCGGTGGAAAAATATGGCCGCAGCATTCCGCCCTACAAGGAAACTCAGCTCTATGTAAAAAAGGTCAAGGACTTCATGCAGCAGGGGATGGTGGCATTCAATTGATGCCAGACCCCGGGTTTCAGCTGTTTCCCGCTTCCGCCGAAAAGCTGTGGCGGAAACATCCCTGGCACAGAGAGATTGCCGATTTCCAACTGCCGGAAAAAGAGCTGCTTTCCCTTCCATCGGCCTGTATCACGGCTTCCCGGCACCTGGGGCCGGAGCAGGCGCAAGGCGGCGTCTATTCCGCCCGGGGAGAATACGTTTCTTCCTCGAGGCATCTGCGCAGAAACAAGGATCTGACTGCGGGCAATCCGGAAACCATCGTATCGCCGGGTGATATCCCCCGCTTGTCCGGGCGCTATCTGTATCTTGGCTGGTTCTTCAACCACTATGGCCACTTCGTTCTGGAGAGTCTGTCCAGGGCCTGGGCGCTGGATGAAGCCGGCCCGGTGGACGGCTATTTGATGCACCTGCATGCGCCGGATGCCAGGCCCGCGGACTATCTGCTGGCGTTCTTCGATCTTCTCGCCGTTCCCCGGGAAAAGCTGATCTTCGTCGGGCAGGACGTGCAAGTGTCAGAGCTGTTGCTGCCCTCCCAGCAAGGCGTGCTTTCCCGCGACATATCCGGGGAAATGCTGGCCCTGTACCGCCAACTCGGCAACCGGGCCGCAAAGCGCAAGGGAGACAGGCATGGTGACAGACTGTACATATCCCGGCGTTTCCTGCCTTCGGATCAGCGCGGGGCAAGCAATGAAAAGGTGCTCGAAGACAGGTTCCGGGCGCAGGGCTACCAGGTCATCCATCCCCAATTCCTGGACGTGACCACCCAGCTTGCGCTGTTTGCCAATGCCAGGGATTTCGCCGGACTGGAGGGCAGCGGGCTGCACAATATCCTGTTCGCCAGAGAGCCGCGGCGCGTGTGGATGCTCGGGGCGGAAGACCAGTTGGCGGATGCCATTACCCAGGTTCACCTTGGCCGGCTCTGCCGCTGCACCACGGAATTGCACTTGCAGCGGGTGCCGGAATTTTCCGGTCTGCATCCCCGCATAACGCCTTTCCTGGTGAATCCGCAGGGTAACGACAGTGCTTGTTTGTCGGGGATCGAGCCCACAGCCTATGACCGTTTTCTCTGGTTGTCTGATCTGGCTGCGCAACTGAACAAAAAGGGCTGCGATCCTGTCAATACTGAGGATGGACAGCTGACCGGGGAAGAGGCGGAGCTGCTGCATCGTCTTCGGCTGCCATCCGCGGCCGGTGTTCCGTCCAACGGTGTTGAAAACAGCAATGAGCTGTTTGTTTTCTGGCGTGCCGAACGGGAATATGCCCAGGGGAACATCGCCGCCGCCATCGGACACATGGCGCAATGCCTGCCGGAATACGAAACCCATGCGGCATTCCTGTACCGCTACGCGCAAATGCTCCTTGCCGATGAGCGCAACGAACAGGCACTGGAAATTGCCGCCAGTGCGGCGCAGCTGGATCCGGAGAATCCGGATCTGGCGCTGTTTCATGCCGGCTTGGAGTCGGTGGAAAGCCGGCTTGCAAGACTGCGCGGGCTTGTGGAAGTCTTTTCCCGCTTTATTCCGGCGAGAATCCAGCTGGCGGAAGCGCTGGCGGAATCGGGCAGGTTTGATGAGGCGGCTGACATCCTGGATGCTGTTATCTGCAATTCACCCAAACACCGCTCATTGCTGCCCCGTCTGACTTGGTACCTGTATCGATCCGCTCAGTATGAAGCGGCGGAGAAGGCAGCCCATGAGGCCCTGTCCCACGCGCCGGACAATCCTTTCAGCTTCGTTCATCTGTGCCGCATCCATCTGGCGCGCAAGGAACCAGCCGCGGCCCTGGAGTGGATCGACCAGGCCATGGCGCGCGCCCCGGAGAAAAAGGATCTTCAGCAACTGCGGCAGAAAATCATCAGGAGTTTAGACGGCTAGCCTACGGGCAGAAAACCCTTTCCCCAGGAAAACCCGGCGGCAGTCAGTGCTTCGGCAATTTCCTCTCTGGCGCCGTGATTGGCTACATAGATGAGGACGAAAGAAGCGGGGTTTTGCCTCAGCCACTGCATATCCACCACGGGAGCGCCCTGCAGCTGGTTGCCGATCTTGGCTGGATCGATGTCTATCCAGGCCCTGGGCTGAAAGCCCTGATCCAGCAGATGGCGGCAGCGCCGGCGGGTTTTGCGTCCCGCACCCCAGATGACGAAGTTGTCCCTGTGCTTGAGGAAGCGGGGATCTTTTGCCAGATATTCCGCCTTCAGCCGGTCGAAGGATTCACGGCTGCAGCGGGGATCGGTGCGGGAGAGGCGGCCGGGGCTTTCCCGCCAGTCCAGCAGCACCTGATCGATCTTTTCCATGGCGTGGCCGGAATGAAAAAGCCGCAGCCACAGGTCATAGTCTTCAGGAAACATGCCGCCCCGATAGCCGCCAATGTTTTCAATCGCTGTCTTGCGGAAGCAGACCGTGGGGTGGGCGAAAGGTGATTCGATGTAGATCTGGTTGGCGATATCCGCGCCGGAGCAGCACAGATTCTGCCAGCGCATGTATTCCCGGTATCCCGCCTGGATCAGTTTTTCAGGAAACAGCCGGGCCCGGGTTGCGGAAAGCGTAAGTGCGGGATTGGCCTGGAGATGTGCCAGCTGCATTTCCAGTCGCCGGGGGTGCATGATGTCGTCGGCATCCATGCGCGCCACCAGTTCGCTGCTGCAATGTTGCAGGCCGTGGTTGAGCGCAGATACCAGTCCCTTGCCGGGGTTGCTGATGAGGCGAATGCGCGCATCCCGTTGTGCGTGCTGCTGCAACCATTCCCGGGAGTCGTCACTGGAATGGTCATCGACGGCGACCAGTTCCCAGTTCTCCAGGGTTTGTTCCTGGATGCTGCGGATACATGCAGGCAGCGTACTGCGGGTGTTGTAAAACGGCAGTAGAATGCTGGTGGAAAATAACATACAGGAAAGCTTATGACTCGTGAGAACAGCACCAAGGATAAATCACCTGCGCCGCGTTGGCGACGCTGGGCAATGGATATTCTGCTGGTGTTTGTGGTGGTCTTTGTCGTGCATCTTTGGCAGACGCGGGATCTTCCGGTCGGTCCTGCGCCAAAATTGCAGGGCATGATGCTCACGGGCGAAACAAAACGCCTGGAAGACTACCGGGGGGCGCCGGTGCTGGTACATTTCTGGGCGACCTGGTGCCCGGTCTGCCGTCTGGAGGAGGGGAGCATCGACAATCTGGCGGAGGACTACCCGGTGCTGACCATAGCCACAGGTTCGGGGGAAACGGCGGAGATAAAAAAGCACCTGGCGGACAATGACCTGAGTTTCCCGGTGCTGATGGATGAGAGCGGGGTGATAGGAGCAGATTGGGGAATCCGCGGGGTGCCCAGCAGTTTCATTGTGGATGCGCAGGGGCAGATACGCCATGTGGCGGTGGGTTACACCACGGAGCTGGGGCTGCGTTTTCGCATGTGGTTGGCAAGCCTGTAGTGGCTTGCGCCCGCATGAATGCCCGGCTGCTCAGATATCGCCGATGACCCGCTCGTCACGGGGGATGCTCAACAGTTTTTCTGCTTCTACTGTATTCTTTGCGAATACCAGCCGGAACTCCTGGGGGTCGCGCTGCGGATGCCTGTCTCTTTCTTCCTTTATCCGCGTTTTTGCATCACGATACTTGGGGTAGGTTTCGATATGAGTGAGTAATTTTGCCCCGGATTCCGGGTGAACCACCACTTCATAGGTAAAATATGGCATTGTGTAACTCCATGCAAATCAATGAGATGTTTTTTTAATCTGATTATTTGCTTTAGGTTTTATTCGTCGAGTGTGCGCAGCTCTGCAATGGGCCCCGGGTTTTTGGCTTCCACCTGGTGGTAGAGAGAAGTCAGGGCAGCTTGCAGTGCTTCTTCCATGACGGGATGGTAGTAGGGCATCTGGATTAGTTCTCCGACGGTCATTTCCTTTTCGATGCACCAGGCCAGCAAATGCGCCAGGTGTTCGCCGCGTGGCGTAATCATTTCCGCGCCCAGGATCTTGCCGCTCTTCGTGTCGGCATAGACCCGGATGACCCCACGGTTTCTCCCCATGATCAATGCCCGGCCCACCGGGGCGATTTTTATCTCACCGGTTTTGAAGGCACCCGGTTCCAGATCGGCAAATCTGGTGCCTACGCTGATGATATTGGGATCGCTGAATACGATGGCCAGAGGGGTCTTTCGTTTGAAAGCCCTGATTTCATCGTGTGTGGCGTTATAACCGGCAATTTTCCCTTCGTCTCCAGCCTCATGAAGTATGGGGCGGTCTGCGTTAATGTCGCCGGCAAGAAACAGGGGGTGGTCGCCGATTTGCATGGTGTTGGGGTTATATGCGGGAATGCCGCGTTCGTCCAGCTCGATTCCCAGGTTCTCCAGGCCCAGCCTGTCCAGGTTGGGGCGGCGGCCGAGACTCGCCAGCACCTTGTCCACCACCACGCTTTGCTCCCCGGCGGTGATCCGCAGGCGGCCATCAGCCTCTTCGGTGATTTCTGCGCCATGGCCGAGCCAGAGGGGAAATTCTTTGGATATCACCTCGATTGCCGTCTTGTTCACTTCCGGGTCGCTGATGCCGCCGATGTGTTCCGCCAGGTCGATACCGGTGGTTTCCACACCCAGGCGGGAGATGGTCTGACCCAGCTCCAGGCCGATAACGCCCAAGCCGATCACCGCCATGGAAGGGGGCAGGTCTTCCAGCTCGAAGAATTCATCAGTGGTAACAATGCGGTCGCCAAAGGCTTGCCAGTCCTTGGGGACGATGGGCGTGGAGCCGGTGGCAATAATGCACCTGTCTGCACGGATGCGTTGGCCGTCTTCCAGTTCGATCAGTCCTGGTTCGATGAAGCGTGCGTATTGCTGAATGAAGGTATTCTCATCCAGATGATCGGTGCTGTTGGACAGCACGCGATCCACGAAGGTATCGCGCAGATCGCGCATGTATTCCAGCGCTTCGGGAACATTCACGTGCATGTCCTTGCAGCCCTCTATGCCCATGCGCCCGAACAGGGCCTTGCGGTGGATATCTTCCGCCACCTGTATGATGACCTTGGATGGCATGCAGCCCACCCGGGCGCAGGTGGTTCCCGGCTCGCCGCCATTGATCAGAACAAAACTTTTTTCCGCACGCCTGACGCGCCCCATGGCGTTTAGCCCGGCGGTGCCGGAACCGATAATGGCCACATCTACCTGTTTTTCTTTCACGGTCGTTCCTCAAGTTTTACTTTATCAACATATTCTAACGGTATTGCGCATAATTCACATACTGATTTGGGATGTGGGAATATCCGCAGCGAAACCGGTTTGATGTGCTTCACAAATATTAGCCCGGCAACTATCTATGTCGTCCTCAGGACGTCAGACGTCCCGAACCGATTGAAAAATAACATGTTCGGCCGCCCCGGGTGCATCCGTGGACGTCGTTGCCGCACCTTGACAGGGAATCACCCTGCCGGCGGTGCGGCGCCTTGCCACGAATGCGCCCGGGGCGGCTGAGGGCGATATAGATAGTCGCCGGGTTAAAAATTTTCCGCCGGGCCTTGAAAAGACTGTTGGGAAACCAAATGTAAAGCCAATTAAAAACCAGTCAGTATTTCGGGAGAAAATATACATGACAATCGATGCACACAAAGAAACCATGGAATTTCAGGCGGAGGTGAGTCAGGTGCTGAACCTGGTCATCCGCTCGCTCTACAGCAACAAGGAGATCTTCCTGCGTGAACTGATTTCCAACGCTTCTGATGCGGCGGAAAAGCTGCGCTTTGAGGCTTTATCGGACGATGCGCTGTACGAAGGGGATCCTGACCTGAAGATTCGGGTGTGGGCAGACCAGGATGCCGGTACCCTGACGGTATCCGACAATGGCATCGGCATGAATCGACAGGAAGTCATGGAAACCATTGGCACCATCGCCAGTTCCGGCACCAAGAAATTCCTGGAGAATCTCAGCGGGGATGAAACTACGGACAGCCAGCTCATTGGCCAGTTCGGCGTGGGTTTCTATTCGGCGTTCATCGTCGCCGACAAGGTGACGCTCACCACCCGGCGGGCAGGCATGGAGCCGGAGCATGGCGTGCGCTGGGAGTCCACGGGAGAAGGCAGTTACAGCATAGAAACTGTGGAGAAGCCTGGCCGCGGCACGGAAATCACCCTGCACCTGCGTGAGGACGACAAGGAATTCCTGGACAGCTGGCGTTTGCGGCAGATCATCAACAAGTTTTCTGATCATCTGGCCATTCCCATTGAAATGCCCAAGGAAGCGCCACCTGCCGAAGAAGAGGACGAAAAGAAAGACCAGCCCGGGGAAATCGAATGGGAGCAGGTGAACAAAGGCATTGCACTGTGGATGCGCAGCAAGTCGGAAATCACGGACGAGGAGTACAAGGACTTCTACAAATCCATCTCTCATGATTTTGAGGATCCTCTGGACTGGGTGCATAACCGCGTCGAGGGAACCAGTGAATATACGTCCTTGCTCTTTATCCCTTCCCGTGCGCCTTTCGACCTGTGGGACAGGGAGCAAAAGCATGGCGTAAAACTCTATGTGCGGCGGGTGTTTATCATGGACGAGGCGGACAAACTGATGCCACACTACCTGCGCTTTGTAAAGGGCGTGGTGGATTCGGATGACCTGCCCCTGAACGTCTCCCGCGAGCTTCTGCAGCACAATCGCAAGATCGACACCATTCGCAGCGCCAACGTAAAGCGCATTCTCGGTTTGCTGGAGAAAATGGCGAAGAACGATGGCGAGAAGTATCAGAAATTCTGGGATGAATTCGGCAAGGTGCTAAAGGAAGGACCGGCGGAAGATTTTGCCAACAAGGAACGCCTGGCCGGATTGTTCCGCTTTGCCAGCACCAAATCAGAAGGGGATGCACAAACGGTTTCCCTTGATGACTATCTGGAGCGCATGGCGGAGAAGCAGGAAAAAATCTACTACATTACGGCAGACTCCCTGACTGCGGCCCGCAACAGCCCTCATCTGGAAATTTTCAAGAAAAAGGGCATTGAAGTGTTGTTGCTGACCGATCGTGTGGATGAATGGCTCATGTCCCACCTTACGGACTACAAGGAAAAGCCCCTTCAGTCCGTGACCAAGGGACAGTTGGATCTGGGTGAACTGGACGGTGAAGAGGACAAGGAACAACAGGAGAAAGCCCAGGAAGAACACAAGACCCTGCTGGAAGGCATCAAGGAGGCTCTGGGAGAAAAGGTCAAAGAGGTGCGAGTCTCCAGCCGCCTGGTCGATTCCCCCGCCTGCCTGGTGGTGGATGATTATGACATGAGCCAGAATCTGGCGCGGGTGCTCAAACAACTGGGACAGGATGCGCCCATGCCCACGCCGATTATGGAGCTGAATGTAGAGCATCCACTGGTTGCGCGGCTGGAGCAGGAGAAAGACCAAACCCGCTATGGCGAACTGGCGCAATTGTTGTATGATCAGGCGCTGCTGGCAGAAGGCGGGCAGCTGGAGGATCCCGCCGGATTCGTGCATCGGTTGAACCGATTGATGCTGGATATGTCAGACGATAAATAAAGGAATTTTCAAATAGGACAGGGCTGACGTGCCATTTGCTGCGTCGGCCCGAAGTGAATTGGAGACTATTGTGATGAATGGATGGCGCCGAATCTTAGTCAGCAGTCTTTTGCTGATGCTGTTTCCCCTGCTGGCGACAGCTTCCACCCTGATGCAGACGGACATGGCGGAGATGACTGCCGATGCCGAGCTGATTTTTGAAGGCCGGGTCGTCGGTACCCGGGTCGTCGGCGCTCCAGGGAGCCGCATGTTGCGTACTGTGGTTACTTTCGAGGTTCTGGATCTGGTAAAAGGGGAATATGACCAGCCACAGCTGGAACTCTCCTTCGTCGGTGGCAGCCGGGGGGATTTGAAAGTGCAGGTCTCCCATATGCAGACCCCACGCATGGGGGAAGAGGGCATCTACTTCGTTGAAGACATTCACAAGCGTCTGGTCAATCCACTTTATGGCTGGCACCAGGGGCATTTTCTGCTGGAGTGGGATCGGCAGCTCCAGCAGCGGAAAGTAACCACCTTGAGCGGCAAGCCCGTGTTTGGCCTGGAGCGCAAGCGCTCGGCGACCCAGGCAAAAATAAGCAAAGGTCCTGCGCTGGGTGTGCTTGTAGAACCACTGCAAAGTGTGGATCGCCCCATGAATCCTGCTGATTTCAAGACTGCTGTCAGGGAGATGTTGCAATGAAAAAGAATGGATTAGCTGCTGTAGCGGCGCTGCTTTTTGCGCTGCTGTCCCTGCCCGCGTCGGCCTATGTGCTCATGGGTTCCCAGTGGCCGGGGAATCAAACCACCATCTACCCGGATTTCGTATTGCATGGTGACCGTGACAGCCTCTCCGGAATCTCCTGGAACCAGGCTTTCAGGGAAGCCGCGGGTGACTGGAATGCCCGCAGCCCCTTCCAGCTCAAGATCAATACCGCCAATCCCTCTCATCCTTGCGCCGGGCTGCATGATGACTACCCGGAAGACGGCTATCGCAATGGCGCCGCCTTTCATAACAAATATTGCTCCATTGATGATGATGGCAACCCAGAGACGGTGGATTTTGGCAAGAAGACCCTGGCAATTACGGTAAATTATACGTTCCGAAACAAACCCCAGGAGACGGTCGAGTCCGATATGTTCTTCAATAACGCGGAACGCTGGGATATCTATAATGGGGTGCATCAATCCCGGTTTGATTTCCGGCGGGTGGCTCTGCATGAGCTCGGCCATACCCTGGGTCTGGATCACGAGGAGAGCAACCCCGCCATCATGGCGCCGATTGTCGGCAACATCTATACCTTGCAGGCGGATGATATTGCAGGATTGCAGGCCTTGTACGGCAGCAATACCGATCCGGGCGACCCGCCCATTCGCATGTCCATCGAAGAGCCTTTCGACGGCGATGTAAAATCTGGCGTGAGCACTTTCCGGGGTTGGGTGGTCTCCAAGAACCCCCTGACATCCCTGACCCTGTATCGCAATGGCAAGCTGTTTGGCAATCTGGATCATGGTGGCAAACGGGTGGATGTAGAAAAGAAACACCCGAATTATCCGGGTTCGGTGAATTCCGGCTTTGCTTTCGCCACCAACTTTGGGGCACTTCTCGCGGGGCAGCACCAGTACCGCCTGGTGGCGCGGGACAACCAGGGGAACATCCTGGAAAAGACGGTCAGCTTCCGGGTAGAGCGTTTTGATAATTCCTGGGTTGCGGATGACAATCGCATCTCTTTGGACAACGCCAGCGTCTATTCGCCCAGCGGAAATGACATCCGAATCGACAGGTTGCTGCACGATGGCAAAGAGTATCGCGTGATACTTCGCTGGAAGAAAGCGAAACAAGGCTTTGATCCTGTTGAAATAATCCGAACAAGATAGGTAGGCGCTTTCCTTCGCTTCCATAAGCCGGGCGAATCCGGCTATTTACAGGCTCGAATATCCAACGGGGTTGCTCTGTGGCACACTCAAGCGACGGAACTTATACCAACCTATTTTTGGGGGCTGTAATATAGTGAAAATCATACTTTTGGGTGGGCCGGGTGCAGGCAAGGGCACGCAGGCAAATTTCATCAAGGAAAAATACAACATTCCCCAGATCTCCACGGGAGACATGTTGCGCGCACATGTGAAGGCCGGTACGGAGCTGGGCAAGGCGGCAAAGAAAATCATGGATGAAGGCGGGCTGATCTCTGATGACATTATCATGGGCATGGTCAAGGAGCGCATCAAGGAAGATGATTGCAAGAACGGCTACCTTTTTGATGGCTTCCCACGTACGATTCCCCAGGCGGAAGCCATGAAGGAAGCCGGTATTGAAATTGATGCCGTGGTGGAGATCGACGTGCCGGACGAAGAGATCATCAAGCGCATGTCCGGGCGGCGCGTACATCTACCTTCCGGGCGAACCTACCATGTGGTATTCAACCCACCGAAAGTCGAGGGAAAAGACGACGTTACCGGTGAGGATCTGATCCAGCGGGATGACGACCAGGAAGACACAGTCAAAGAGCGTCTGCGGGTCTATCATGACCAGACTGAACCGCTGATCGAGTTTTATTCGAAGGAAGCAGATGCCGGAAAACTCAAATATGTAAAAGTCAATGGTGTTGGCGGCGTCGATGAAATCCGTGACGGTATTTTTGCCGGGCTGGACAGCTGATAAGCATGTATTTAAAGTAATGATCAGAAGCCGGGGTAATCCCCGGTTTTTGTTATATCCGGTATTCGCGATTGATGGCGGCGCATGGCGCAAGCTCTTGATCTGTTCTGTATAGCGTGTGAAAAATCTCACCAGACCTACTGGGTGTGGCCGCGATTTTTTACTACGCTATTCAAATCAGCATCTTGCTCTGGGCATTCACAATCAACCGCAGATCTTGGGTTATACTGAAAAAAATTTACCGCATAAGCAGGAGGTCTTTGGTGGCTGTTATAGAACTGAATAAAGATAATTTTGAAGATACTATCAACAATAGCGCGTTTGTGATTCTCGACTTTTGGGCGCCTTGGTGCGGCCCTTGCAAAAGCTTTGCACCCACCTATGAAAAGGTTTCTGAAGATTTTCCCGATGTGGTATTTTCCAAAATCAATACCGAAGATGAACAGGAAATAGCGGCGCATTTCCAGATTCGCTCGATTCCCACCCTGATGATTTTTCGTGACCAGGTCATTATCTATAGCGAAGCCGGTGCCTTGCCCGAAGGCTCGTTCCGCCAATTGGTTGAGCAGGCGGCAGCGCTGGACATGGATGACGTGCGCAAACAGATAGCCGAATCGGAAGCGGGCACTGCTGACGCCTGATTTCAGGTTTCCTTGAAGACAAAGACCGGGAGCCGTTGTGCTCCCGGCATTCCAGCCATCCAGGGCAATCGACCTTGCGCTTTTGATCAAATGAATTCCTATGCAATACCCCTGGATTTCCCGCACTGACCAGTTGCTCGACTGCCTGCCAACGGTGGGAAAGCTGCTTGATCTCTGTGAAGAAAACTACCATTTGCTGCTGACGCTGGCTCCGCAGTTGCGGTATATGCAGGGGTTGCACGCATCCTGCCGTCCGGGGCACATGGATCTTTTTCTGGAAATTCTGGAACAGACACCCTATACCACGGTTGTGCATTTGACCTACTATTTTGCCCATGAAGAGGGGCAATTTGCAGACCCCGATGCCCTGTTGCGTGTCTATCATGATGCAAGGCAGATTGAGGTTGCCAATCTGCGTCAGAAAGTCCTGCCTATTGAGGCGAATTACCAATATCCCAGCCTTCTCAACAAATGGAAAATCAATGTATTTCTTTCCAAATGGCTGTCTTTTTGTGCTGCCCAGAAGCATCAATTTACCGCAAATGAGGAATTCTTGACTAAAATGCATGGTTAATGCTATTCTTAAATCCCTAGTGTTTTACTAAGTATATAATCACTCACAAAATACACAGGAGTTGAGAACATGAGACTTTCTACAAAAGGCCGCTATGCGGTAACTGCCATGCTGGACTTGGCTTTGAATGGTCAGGATGGCCCGGTAACCCTTTCTGATATTTCTGAGAACCAGGGTATTTCTCTTTCCTATCTGGAGCAGCTGTTTGCCGCATTGCGCGCCAAAAATCTGGTTCGTGGTGTGCGCGGCCCTGGTGGCGGCTACTTCCTTGGAAGGGAAGCTGATGAGATATCTATCGCCAATATCATTTGTGCCGTCGATGAGTGGGTAGAGTTTACCCGCTGCCAGGGCAGAGAGGACTGTCGTGGGGGGCAGCGCTGCATGACCCACAACCTCTGGGATGATCTTAGTCGGCAAATATATGAATTTATTGAAGAAATAAGTCTTGCCGATCTGGTTAGCCGTGGCCAGGGATCGAATCATGGTTGCCACAAGGAAAAACCTGCCGGCATCCAGGATGACCTTTCTGAGCAGGCTGCATAAGTTACCGGCAGACAAGGAAAACCTTTTGACCTGGGTGGCGAATTTCAATATCATACGCCGCCTATGTTGCAGCGAATTCCTGATCGCGTAGACCCGTGGCGTTTGGCCGAGCAAGGAGAGACGCTTGAAGGCCGCGTAAAACTGGACTCGCTGCCGCGCCTGGCGCCGCTTCTGGCTATTGCCGATGGAGAAGCGGCGTTTGTTTTGAAGTTCGGCAGGGACAGGCAGCGCAGGCTGATCATCAGGCTAGGTGTTGGCGCGGAATTGGTGCTGGAGTGCCAGCGCTGCCTGGATTCCATGGTGCAAAAGGTGGAGAGTGAGGTTTGCCTGGCGTTGGTTCGAGACGCAATGGAAGCCGGGCAATTGCCAAAAGAGCTTGAGCCATTGCTGGCCAGGGAAGGTGAATACCTGGATGTTGCCGAATTGATTGAAGATGAATTGCTGCTCGGGATTCCTTCATCACCACGACACGAAGAGCGAGATTGCAACCGACAGACAGATGCCCAGGCGCATCGCCTGTCTGAAACCGAACGGAAAGAAGATAACCCTTTCGCCATTCTTGCCGATTTGCAAGCTGGTGAGAACGACAATTGAGAAATTGCAGGAGATAGCCCCATGGCCGTACAGAAAAGCCGTAAAACCCCATCCAGACGAGGTATGCGTCGTTCCCATGACAGCCTCAAGTCCGAAACATTGTCCATCGATCCCACTTCCGGTGAGACACACCTGCGCCATCATGTAAGCCCGGACGGCTTCTATCGTGGCCGCAAGGTAATCAACGACTGAAAAAAACTCGAACCCAGTTCGTGAACCCGTACCTTGTGTCCAACAGATTCGGCAACCGTGTTGAAGCAGACTCCGGTGTGAATCATTTCCGGAGTTTCTTTTGTGACTGAGAAAATCACGATCGCTCTGGACGCCATGGGTGGCGATTACGGTGCTTCCGTGGTCGTCCCGGCGGCTCTGAATTATTTGAAGGATCATCCGGACCATGAGCTGATTCTCGTTGGCAAGGAAGAAAGCATCCGCGAGCATCTGCCCGGCGGGAAGCTGCCTACAGGCGTGACTATTCACGGGGCCTCTCAGGAAGTGGGCATGAATGAACTGCCTTCCCGGGCGCTGCGCAAGAAAAAAGACTCCTCCATGCGCGTCGCTCTTGACTTGGTGAAGGCTGGCACCGCAGATGCTTGTGTGAGTGCCGGGAATACCGGCGCGCTCATGGCCACGGCGCGATTCGTACTGAAGATGCTCCCTAACGTAGACCGTCCAGCCATTATTACCGCGTTGCCTGCGATCAATGGCCGCACCTGGATGCTGGACCTTGGCGCCAATGTCGATTGCAGTGCGCAGCATTTGTTCCAGTTCGCGGTCATGGGTTCTGAACTGGTTACTGTCATTGATGATATTCCTGCGCCAACGGTTGGTCTGCTCAACATTGGTCAGGAGGAAATCAAGGGCAATGAACAGGTCAAGGCCGCCCACGAGCTGCTGCGTCATACGTCACTGAACTACATCGGCTATGTGGAAGGGGACGATATCTATCTAAATGAAGAACTGGATATTGTGGTTACTGATGGTTTTATCGGTAATGTTGCGCTGAAAACCAGCGAGGGCGTGGCGAAGATGATCCGCAGCAATCTCAAGGAGGGATTTAGCCGCAGCATTTTCACCAAGCTGTCAGCCCTGATCGCCTTGCCAGTGTTGAAAGGCCTGAGCCGCCGTATCGACCCGCGCCGCTACAATGGAGCAAGCCTCCTCGGATTACGGGGCGTGGTCGTCAAGAGCCATGGAGGAACCGATGCCATGGGCTACGCTCATGCCATCGATATTGCCGCAAAAGCCGTGCATGCAGATATTGCTGCCCGCATTGAAGAGGGCGTCAGCAAACATCTGGCGGACCAGAGGATCTCGGCATGAGTATATACTCCAGAATTGCCGGCACGGGTAGCTATCTGCCTGAGAAAGTGCTGAGCAATCATGATCTGGAAAAAATGGTGGAAACCTCTGACCAATGGATTCAGGAACGTACCGGCATCAAAAAACGCCATATTGCCGAGGCAGGCCAGACTACCTGTGATCTGGCAGAGCAGGCAGCGGCAAGAGCACTGAAAGCGGCGGGAAAAACAGCACAGGAAATCGACCTTATCGTGGTTGCGACAACCACACCGGACAAGATTTTCCCCAGCACCGCTTGCCTGCTGCAACAACGCCTTGGGAATCATGGTTGTGCAGCTTTCGATATTCAGGCGGTCTGTACCGGGTTTGTTTATGCAATGGGCGTGGCGGACAAATTTATCAAGACTGGCGCTGCCCGGACGGCGCTGGTTGTCGGCGCGGAAACTCTTTCCCGCATCCTGGACTGGAATGACCGTGGCACCTGTATCCTGTTTGGCGATGGTGCCGGTGCTGTAGTTCTTGAAGCTGCAGACAAACCAGGCATCCTGTCTACGCATTTGCATGCGGATGGCGCCTATGAAGAATTGCTTCATGTTCCAGGAGGCATATCCAGGGGTTTCGATATGGAGGCCGATGGTGCTGATCCGCATTTCATGCAGATGAAAGGCAATGAAGTTTTCAAGATGGCGGTTAACACTCTGGGGCGCATTGTTGATGAAACTCTGGCAGCCAACGGCATGAAGAAATCAGACATCGACTGGCTGGTTCCCCACCAGGCAAATATCCGCATCATCAAAGCCACGGCCCGTAAGCTTTCCATGGATATGGACAATGTAGTGGTGACCATCGGCGAACACGGCAACACCTCTGCAGCATCTGTTCCCCTGGCGCTGGATACCGCCGTAAAAGACGGGCGTATCAAACGCGGTGAAACCTTGCTGCTGGAAGCGTTTGGCGGAGGATTCACCTGGGGTTCTGTTCTACTTAATTACTAATGGTTCCTGCATTATGACCACACACGTCGGTGTCATTTTTCCCGGGCAGGGTTCCCAGAGCATTGGTATGCTCGGAGCGCTTTCTGATCAGTTTCCTCTCGTAAAACAGACCTATGATGAAGCCTCAGAAGTGCTGCAGATAGATTTGTGGGCGCTGGCAAGTGAAGGGCCGGCGGAAATGCTCAATCAAACAGAAAACACCCAGCCCGCCATGCTTGCAGCAGGAATAGCGGCATACCGGGTGTGGCTGTCCCAGGGCGGCCCAGCGGGAGAGTTGATGGCAGGGCACAGCCTGGGAGAATATACCGCACTCACCGCTGCCGGCAGCCTGGACTTTATAGATGCGATACGCTTGGTTGCAGCGCGTGGCAGGTTTATGCAGCAAGCCGTTCCTGCGGATCGGGGGGCAATGGCGGCTATTCTCGGTCTGGATGATGATGCGGTAAAGGCAGTCTGTTCCCAGGCAGCCGGTGACGAAATTGCAGAGGCGGTAAACTTCAATTCCCCCGGACAGGTGGTGATCGCCGGCGACAAAGCAGCAGTTGAAAGAGCCATGGAGCTGGCGAAGAAGGCCGGAGCAAGACGCGCCCTGCTGCTGCCGGTAAGTGTTCCCTCCCACAGCGCCCTGATGCGCCCTGCTGCTGAGCAGCTGTCCGCCATGCTGGAAACAGTGGAGATGCAGCTACCGAAAATACCTGTTGTGCACAATGTTGATGTAGCCATTGGCGACAGCATTGCCGCCATTCGTGAGAAGCTGGTGCAACAGCTGTACCGGCCTGTACGCTGGGTGGAAACGGTGCAGGCCATGAAAAACAAGGGCATGGAGCAGCTGCTTGAGCCAGGCTCCGGTCAGGTGCTGACCGGGCTGGGAAGGCGCATCGACAAGACCATGACGTTCCTGCCGGTGTTTGATCCGGCATCACTGGAAAAAGCACTGGAGAGCTGCAATGCCTGATAATACTGTTGCACTGGTTACCGGCGCCAGCCGGGGAATAGGCCGGGCCATCGCTACCCGCCTTGGCGGACAGGGAATCACGGTCGTTGGCACGGCTACCACTGATGGCGGCGCAGAAGCCATCGGCGCCTATTTTCATGAAGCCGGCATCAACGGCGAAGGGATGAAGCTGGATGTATCAGATAGCGATTCAGTAAATGCCGTCGTGGCCGGTGTCGCGGAAAAATATGCCCCCATCACCATTTTGGTGAACAATGCTGGCATCACCCGCGACAACCTGCTGATGCGCATGACTCCAGAGGAGTGGGATGCGGTGATCAACACCAATCTCAGCTCCCTGTACCGTGTCTGCAAGGCCTGTGTCCGGGGCATGATGAAAGCCAGAAGCGGGCGCATCGTCAACATTTCATCTGTGGTTGGCAGCAGTGGAAACGCCGGACAAACCAATTATTCAGCCGCCAAGGCGGGCATGCTGGGTTTCACTAAATCGCTGGCCCAGGAAATCGGCTCTCGGGGCATTACCGTGAATGCCGTGGCGCCAGGCTTTATCGATACGGATATGACCAGGGAATTACCGGAAGCGCAGCGCAAGTCCCTGTTGGCTGCCATCCCACTGGGGCGCCTGGGCTCACCGGAAGAGATAGCCGCTGCGGTGGCTTTTCTGGTTTCAGAGGATGCCGCCTATGTCACGGGTACTACGCTGCATGTCAATGGCGGCATGTATATGACCTAATATGAATTATAGAAAAACTGTATATAGCATTGAATAAATTGTTATTTATTGCTCAGTATCTTCTGCAGAATGCAGAGAAACAGGGGATTTGGCTAGCAAGCTAATTCCGCATACAATACGACGTTAATGCGCGGCGCCTGGATCGCGCTCTACCGGAGGAACAATACGAAAATGAGCAGCATTGAAGAACGTGTCAAAAAGATTGTCGCTGAACAGCTGGGTGTAAGTGAAGACGAAGTTACCCCTGAAGCTTCCTTTATCGATGACCTGGGCGCCGACTCCCTTGACGCAGTGGAGCTGGTAATGGCTCTGGAAGAAGAGTTCGAGTGTGAGATTCCTGATGAAGAAGCAGAAAACATCACTACTTTGCAACAGGCTGTTAATTACATCAACGCTAACGGATGATCGCCAGGCTTAATCAGGCCGCAGCGTTTTCCCGGATCAGCGCCTCCCTAGCATGGGGTGGCGGCTGATCGGAGAACCGCGGCTTTCTAGTTACTGTACCAACAGAGGTTTCCTTGATGTCCAAAAAAAGGATAGTAGTCACGGGGCTGGGCATGGTTTCGCCCGTAGGCCTTGATGTAGCAAGCAGCTGGAAAAATATCCTGGCGGGCAACAGTGGTATCAAGCCTATTACACACCTGGATATAGAGCCATTCAGCGTTCGTTTTGGCGGGCCGATCTACGGTTTTGATATCGAGCAATACATCCCGAAAAAGGAAGCCCGCAAGATGGATAAGTTTATCCACTACGGCATTGCCGCAGCGGATCAGGCCATCAAGGATGCAGGCATAGAAGCGACGGAAGAAAACGCCAGACGTATCGGCGTGGTTGTTGGCTCTGGAATCGGTGGTATCACCGGTATTGAGCAGGGCTATGCAGCCTATCTCAAAGGTGGCCCGAGAAAAATTTCCCCTTTCTTTGTGCCGGCCAACATCGTGAATATGGTGGCGGGCCATATCTCCATCATTAATGGTTTCAAGGGACCTAACATCTCTATTGTTTCCGCCTGCAGTACCGGAGCCCACTGTATAGCCGATGGTATGCGCATGATACAGTACGGCACCAGCGATGTTATTGTTGCTGGCGGCGCTGAGATGGCGACCTCTCCCACGGGGCTTGGTGGTTTTGCCGCTGCCAGAGCGCTCTCTACCCGTAACGATGATCCCCAAGGCGCGAGCCGCCCCTGGGACAAGGATCGGGACGGCTTCGTGCTCAGTGATGGCGCTGGTGTCATAGTGATCGAGGAACTGGAGCATGCCCGTGCCCGGGGAGCCAATATCTATTGTGAGCTGGTTGGCGCAGGAATGAACTCGGATGCCTTCCACATGACTTCTCCATCGCCTGGGGGCGAAGGTGCTGCTGAATGCATGCGTCTGGCGATGGAAGACGGAAACATCAATCCGGAAGAGGTTGACTACATCAACGCTCATGGTACGTCCACGCCAGCGGGCGATGTGGCGGAAACCATGGCCATGAAACGCGCCTTTGGCGATCATGCCTACAAGCTACGCGTCAGTTCCAGCAAATCCATGACCGGCCACATGTTGGGTGCTGCGGGTGGCGCAGAGGCGGTATTTACCATTCTTGCGCTGCGTGATCAGGTGGCGCCACCGACCATCAACCTGGACAATCCGGATCCGGAATGTGACCTCGATTATGTTCCTCATGCCGCCAGAGAAATGCCCATGGAAGTGGCGCTGTCCAATTCTTTCGGTTTCGGAGGCACCAACGGAACGCTGGCTTTCCGTCTCTTTAAAGATTGATTCGATCACTTGTTAACGGCATTCCCCGGGATCAGGTATCCATTCTTGATCGGGGTCTGCAGTTTGGTGACGGGCTGTTCGAAACCCTGGCCGTTGTCGATAACAAAGTCTGTCTGTGGGGTCGCCATATGCGGCGCCTGCAGGCAGGTTGTAAACGCCTGGGGATTCCCGCCCCGGATGCCTCGCTGCTGCATCAGGAAGCAATGCAGCTGGTGATGGATGAACGACAGGCGGCGCTGAAGATCACCATTACCCGCGGCGCGAGCGAAAGGGGCTACAAGCCTGCTGCAGGCGCTTCTCCGACGCGCATTTTTTCCCTGTTTTCCTGGGATGGCCCTTGTTCCGATCCGCTGAGAGTATCTGTCTCTACCCGGCGTTTGGGGCATAACCCTGATCTTGCTGGCATCAAGCATCTCAATCGCCTGGAACAGGTGCTTGCCCGGGCGGAGTGCGTGGAAAATGTTCAGGACGCCCTGATGCTGGATATGCAGGGGCATGTCATAGAAGGCATCATGAGCAACCTGTTTCTGCAAAAGGGGCAGCAGATTTTTACCCCGCTGCTGGATCGATGTGGTGTTGAAGGCGTGGTCAGAAAACTTGTCCTGGATGTGGCGAAAAATCAAGATGCTGAAGTCGTCAGCGGAGATTTTACCCTGGATGATGTGTTTCAATCCGATGCCTTGTATCTCACCAATGCACTTGGTGGCATCCGCTTTGTTTCTGAGATTTCCGGACATGACTGGAAACCCAAAACATCTTTTCACCCTGTTCTTGCAGAGGCAGCGACAAGCGTATTCAGTTGATGCTCAGATCCATGATAAAACTATTCCTTAAACTGGTCATTGCAGCAATTTTTCTCGCGGGGCTGGCAGGCATTCTGGTATGGAACCACTACCGGGAGTTCCTGGAAACACCTTTGGCACTGCCAGAGCAAGGCATGGTGCTGAATGTGCCCCAGGGCATGTCCCTGGGCAAGCTTGCGTATCAGCTGGAACAGCAAAAAATTCTGGAGGATGCCCGTCTGTTGCGCCTGTATGGGCATCTCAACCCGGAAGCTACACAAATTAAGAGCGGAGAATATCAGCTGCCTGCGGGCCTTACCCCCGTCGCGCTGCTGGATTTTCTGGTGGCGGGCAAAACCATCAGCCATTCAGTTACCTTGGTAGAAGGATGGACTTTTGCACAAATGATGCAGGCTGTTCACGAGCATCCGGAGTTGAGCCACAGCCTGAAAGGATTGAGCAGCGAAGAGATCATGCAGCGTCTGGGGCGCGAGGGAGAGCACCCAGAAGGCCGTTTTTTCCCGGATACCTATCTGTATCCCAGAGGCTTCTCTGATTTCGAGTTGCTGAAGCGGGCATATGCGCGCATGGAGGAAACACTGGCCCAGGCCTGGGCCCGGCGACCAGAAAATTTTCCGCTGAAAAGCCCTTATGAATTGCTGATTCTTGCCTCCATCGTGGAAAAGGAAACCGGCAGAGCAGGGGAGCGGGATCGCATTGCCGGGGTATTTCTCCGGCGCCTGAAAAAAGGCATGAAGCTGCAGACAGATCCTACGGTGATCTATGGCATGGGTGACCGATACAAAGGAAATATACGCCGCAAGGATCTGCGAGAATCCACGCCCTACAACACCTATGTCATTCCAGGATTGCCACCGACACCGATTTGCATGCCTGGCCGCGAGTCGATCTTTGCAGTAGTCAACCCTGTAGATGAAAAGGCACTGTATTTTGTCGCCAAGGGCGATGGCAGCCACCAGTTTTCTGCTACCCTGAAACAACACAATGCAGCTGTACGAAAATACCAGTTGAAAAAATAGTGGACCAAGGATCATTTATAACCCTGGAAGGCATCGAAGGAGCCGGAAAAACCACCTGTATGGCACAGTTGCGGCTGCTGATACAACAGGCGGGGAAAAGCTATCTGGAAACCCGTGAGCCTGGTGGTACGCAGTTGGGTGAAGATCTGCGCCAACTGCTGCTTGGGCACAAACACACCGGTATGACCGATGATGCTGAATTGCTGCTGATGTTTGCCTCCCGCGCAGAACATTTGCAGCAAAAGATTTTACCTGCGCTTGGCCGGGGACAATGGGTGCTCTGTGACCGCTTTACCGATGCCACATATGCCTACCAGGGCGGGGGGAGGGGAATTGCATTCTCCCGTATCCGGGCGCTGGAAGAATGGGTGCAAAAAGGCATCCGCCCTGATCTCACCCTGCTGCTGGATCTGTCGGTGGAGCAGGGGCTGGAAAGAGCGGGCAAACGCTCGGCTCCCGATCGTTTTGAAAGTGAAGCCATGGAGTTTTTCAGGCGGGTCAGGCAGTCCTATCTTGAACTTGCCGGAAAAGAGCCGGATCGAATCAAGGTTATTGATGCATCCCGTGATCTGGACGAAGTGCTGGCGCAGATTACAATCGTAGTGAATAACTTCCTGCAGGAAAAGACATGACAACCGATCTGTTCCCCTGGCATTTGGATACCTGGGATTACTTGCAGCAATCCCTCCACCAAGGGCGGTTGCCGCATGCTTTGCTGCTTTCCGGGGCGCAGGGAGTGGGCAAGGCCAGATTTGCCCGCCAGCTGGCGGCAAGCCTTTTGTGCGAGCAACCACAAGCAACTGGCCTGGCTTGTGGAAAATGCCGTCAATGCCTTCTACTTGCTGCGGGGAATCACCCTGATTTGCGCATGCTTGTCCCTGAAGAAGGAAAAATACAAATTGGCATAGATGCTGTTCGGGGACTGGTTGCCGGAAATACCCTTTCTGTGGGGGAAGGGGCGTATCGGGTGTTTATTATTGATCCTGCTGATGCTATGGGCAGAGCGGCAGCCAATGCCTTGCTGAAAACCCTGGAAGAACCAATCGAAGGAACGCTTATCATCTTGCTTAGCGCCAAAGCCGACAGGCTTCCCGTTACCATCCGCAGCCGTTGCCAATGCTTGAGGTTTTCCCTGCCAGTCGAGCAAGATGCTGTCGTTTGGATTGAAAGTAATGTCCAGGTGTTGCCAGGGCAGGCAGTGCAATTGCTGCGCCTTGCCAATGGAGCGCCCTTGCGTGTTCCCGCATTGGTTGAGAATGGTGAGCTGGAGCGCCACACCCGATTGCTCGAGGACTTTGTGGCAATTGCTGCCAGGCAGGCCTCTGCCGTACTGGTCAGCGAAACCTGGCTCAAGGGATATGAATTATCCTCATTGTTGCGCTATCTGGACTCCTGGATGATGGCAATGATTCGTCAGAAGATGACCTGCCAATCAGAAGATGCTTTTCCCCCCTTGCAAACCTTGTCTGAACAGTTAGACTTGAAGCTTGCGTATCAGTTGCTCGACAAGCTCCATGAAACACAGCGTATGAGTATAAACAACCTGAATCCACAACTGGCTCTGGAAAGCATTTTGCTGGAATGTAGCCGCATTGCAAACGGAGAGAGCTGACCATGGCCATGCCGGGATTCCAGCAAGGTATCATCAACCTGTCCATCAAGGACAAAGATACCCTGTATCGTGCCTATATGCCCTTTGTAGAGAATGGCGGATTGTTTATTCCGACCATCAAGAAATACGAGTTGGGGGATGATGTCTTTGTTCTGCTAAACCTCATGGATGATGCAGAGCGTGTTCCTGTTGCAGGAAAGGTGATTTGGATAACGCCTGTTGGCGCAATGGGAAATCGTACTGCAGGCATTGGTGTGCAGTTTGGTCCTCATGATGAGGGGGCCACGCGCAACAAGATCGAAATACATCTTGCGGGCATGCTGGAACTGGATAAACCCACGGATACCATGTAGTGCTGATTGATTCTCACTGCCACCTGGATCGGGTGGATCTTTCGCTGTATCAAAATGATTTTTCAACCTTCATGCAACACACCAGGGATGCGGGTGTGGGGCACATGCTGTGTGTGAGCATTGATCTGGAAAGCTATCCGGAGATGTTGGCCCTGGTCTTGCCCTATGAGGATATCTCCATCTCTGTAGGCGTGCATCCAAATGATTTTGATCGCCGGGAACCAGACGTGGCAGACCTGGTGGCGCTGGCCGCTCATCCGCGCAATGTTGCGATTGGTGAAACCGGGTTGGACTTCTTTCGCAGTCAGGGTGATCTGGATTGGCAGCGCAAGCGTTTCCGCACCCATATTCAGGCCGCCATTGAAGCCGGTAAACCGCTTATTGTTCATACCCGTGATGCCCGCCAGGAAACGCTAGAAATCATGGCGGAAGAAAAGGCAGAGCAGGCAGGCGGGGTATTGCATTGTTTTACCGAGAATTGGGATATGGCCAGCGCCGGATTGGAGATGGGGTTTTATATTTCCTTTTCCGGCATCGTTACATTCAAGAATGCCGGGGAATTGCGTGATGTGGCTGCCAGGGTTCCGCTGGATAGACTGCTGATCGAAACCGACTCGCCCTATTTGGCTCCGACCCCTTATCGCGGTAAGCCGAATGAGCCAAAATATCTGTATCGAGTTGCCGAGGCCATTGCAGAACTGCGTGGCATGGAGGCAGAAGAGCTAGCAGTGCAGACAGCCGTTAATTTTCAGCGGCTGTTCGGGGTTGGTCAAAGCGCCTGAGCAACGTAACAGGGTGCTGAAAAAAGCTTTCCATGGCTTTTTCAGCCCGGAAAGACAAAAATCTGATTTTTCTTTTCCTTCATTTTCAATGGCTTATGTTTATTAAAGATGGCTGTATGCCCTTGTACGACGTACAGCCTGTCAAGGATGCCTCGAATAATTTGTGATTGGTGTCCTTTGTGCGCAAGTTGCACGTCTGTGGCTTGATCAGGGCTAAGGTATATTGTGGATTTTCCAGTCCTTCTCGATATCATCAAGAGTTTCCCTGAACACCTGAAGGATGTAGCCCATCGTCTTTTTTTCGTCAATTTCGGGAATATCCCAATCTGAAATCTGTAGATATTTGTCAACCAGTTTCTGGACGTTATCTACCATTTCGCTACGATATCGATCAATTTCCATTTTTTGTATATCAGTCACGGCTCTGTTTCTCCTATTGCCAGGGGCATCACCCGAACAACTTAAAAATGGGGGTTTTTCTGCGTTTTTCAAGTCTTAGGCCCGCAGGAGTTTCTTTTCATTGTCCTGAAAGTAGCTATGCCGGGGAGAGGGATTTCTGCTATAGTTTTTTTATGTAGCCATTAGCTGCATTTTGCTTGTGCGACTTGTGTTCCAATGCAGTATAAGGGAGATCTCATTCGGGTGCTTGCAGCCATATCATTTCAACGTAATAGGTTTAGGGGAAAGTAAAATGTCGATATACACTCATCGTCACTGGCGATTTCTGATCGCTCTGGCTCTGATTATTGGTGGTGTAACCACAAGTTATGCCTGGACAGAAGATGTCAGTACGTTAAAAGATATCAACACCTTGTGTAAACTTGAGCCGGATGCACAGTGTTCCTGGGCAGTGCGTGTCGGATTGCAGGCGCCTGGCATTGATATGCATAATGCCTCCATGGCTTCGATGCGGCTGGACAATGCTAATTTACAAAGAGCGAATTTGTCTTATGCCATTTTGCAACTGGCCAGCCTCAAAGGTGCCAATTTAATGCTGGCGAATATGCAGGGTGCTCATCTGCATGGTGTCAATTTCCAGGAAGCAAATCTGACAATGGCAAACCTGATGGATACCAACCTGTTGGATGCCGATCTGAGTGGCGCCAATTTACGTGGGGCAAATCTGACCGGTGCAATCCTGATCAAGGCAAAGTTTGACAATGCCATCTGGACTGACGGTCGCCGCTGCGCAGTGGGTTCTATCGGGGAATGCCGTTAATTGGTACATTTCCAGGCTTCATCCAAATGGAACCCCGGTATTTCATCATCCGGGGTTCCTTTTTTACAGCAATAAAATCATCGAATATAATGCTTGCCAAAGTCGGCATTTTAAGTAGAATGTGCTCGGTCAGTTGCGGGGTGGAGCAGTCTGGCAGCTCGTCGGGCTCATAACCCGAAGGTCGTAGGTTCGAATCCTGCCCCCGCTACCAATATTCATCAAGAAGACCCAATCACTTAGCGGTGGTTGGGTTTTTTTGTGTTTAGTTGAAAACTCCTTCGGATCCACCTTGGATCGAAACCGGGACAACATAAGAAAATGCTCAGAAAATGGCCGCACGTCCTTGTGTGGCGTACAGGTTGTTGAAAAACCAGAACTGGCGGAGATGGGCTACACGTTAACCAACCAACCTCCAGGGTTGCTTATCAGTTGCTCGAAGGTTTGCAGAAAACGAGCGGCATCCGCACCATAAACCACACGATGGTCGCAACTCAGTGTGAAGCTGGCGATGCCTTGTTTTTCTGCACCTATGGAAAGAATTGCAGCTGCACCCAGCGGAACGATGGCTTCAAAACTTTTCACAATATTGAACATGCCAAGATTGGACAAATAGATCGTCGCCCCTTTGTAGTCATCGGGAGTAAGCCGCTGTCGGGTGAGTTTGTCTTTTAGTATGCGCCAGTCTTCCGCCAGTTCCATGATCGGTCGTCTGGCAGCATCATCAAGTACAGGTGTCACCAGCCCTCTTGGCGTATCGGCTGCAATGCCGACGTTCACCTGCTTGCGCACCGCCAGCCCTCTGGGTGTAAAGACGCTGTTGAAGTCGGAATGCTTTCCAGTAGTCAATGCCAGCGCCCGTGCCAGCAGTAATGTTAGAGAGAGCCCATGGGTTCTGGCTGCCTGGTGCAATGGATCAAAAGGAAGATCCGCACTGATGTGGAATATCGGTGTATTCAGGGTGGCTGCCATATTGGTGGCAATTGCGCGACGCATGGGGGAAAGGAGCTTGTAATGCCATTCAGGGCCAGCATCCAGATCCGGTGATGCTCCCTGCAATGCGGCAGCGACAACCTGTGGACTATGAATGAATCCGTGAGGATCGGGACTGGTGGTTGCCAGGTCAATTCCCAGTTCCTGTGCCAGACCACGCGCATATGGCGAGATTTTTATGCGCCCACCATGGTTTGCATTCGCTTTCCCCATGGAGGAGCGTGGAGGTTTTGTTATTACTGTTTCTGATTCAACCGTTGCTGTGTGTGGCGTTTCCTGTTCTGCTTTTTCAGGTGAGATGGCTACTGGCTTAGCCGATGTTTCTTCAGCACGAATCTCCGCAGTATCAGTGATATATCCAATGATGCCGCCAACAAGAATATCACTGCCAGCTTCGGCCAGGGGGCCGGCAAGATACCCATCAGAAAAGGCTTCGATATCCATGATTGCCTTGTCTGATTCCACTTCAGCCAGTGCATCACCTTTTTTTACCGGGTCGCCTGGTTTCTTGAGCCAGCGGGCAAGATGGCCGGTTTCCATGGTGTCCGAAAGAATCGGCATGGTGATGGCTTCCTTTTTCATGAGGTTTCTCCCGACAAGATGGTATGGCGTGCTGCATCCATGATAGTGGATACCGTAGGTATGCTGGCTGATTCCAGAGCACCGTTATACGGTGTGGGAAGATTCAACCCGGCATGACGCCGTGCGGGGGCGTCCAGTTCATAAAAACAGCGTTCGCTAAGTGTTGCAACGATTTCGGCACCGGCACCGGCAAAACCACAGTCTTCCTCTACCACCAGCAGATGGTGGGTTTTTTGTATGGAACCTGTGCAGGTATCCCAGTCGATGGGGCTCAGGCTGCGCAGGTCTATGACTTCTACTTCGATGCCTTCAGCTGACAGACGTTTCGCCGCCTGTAGCACCAACACAGCCATACGGGAATACGTGACAAGGGTCAGATCCCTGCCGGGACGGCGTACCACAGCGCGGTGCATGGGGATGGGTTCAAGCGCTGCATCCAATGGCCCTTTACTGAAATACAGCAATTCGTGTTCAAGCAGCACGATCGGTTCGTTGCTGCGAATCGCCTGCCGTAATTGCCACCAGGCATCTTGCGGTGTAGAGGGTACGGCAATGCGCAACCCAGGTGCGTTCATCAAGGTATGTTCCAGCCGTTGCGAGTGTTGTGCTGCCAGCTGTTTGGCCACACCGCCGGGCATACGAATCACCAGAGGCATGGGGAACTGCCCGCCAGACATGAAGGGAATTTTTGCTGCCATATTGATAATGGCATCCAATGCCAACAGGGCAAAGTTGATGGTCATTATTTCCACAACGGGGCGCATGCCAACCATCGCGGCTCCAACACCAAGGCCGGTAAAACCGCCCTCTGAAATAGGGGTGTCACGAACGCGCCATTCACCATATTTGGCATACAGATCCTGGGTGACACGATAACTGCCACCGTAAAGCCCAACGTCCTCACCAAGAATGAAGACGCTGTCATCAGCGGCCATTTCCACATTGAGTGCCTTGTTAAGTGCCTCCCATAGGAGGATGTCGGCAGCCATCAGATCAATACCTCCTTGCCACGATTGCAATTGAGAGCCTTCCAGGCATCTTCCATACCGGGTTCCGGGCTCTGCTGCGCATATTCAACCGCATGGTTCACGGTTTTGTCCGCTTCCTTTTTCATGAGAATGACACCTTCTGGCTGTATATAACCTTCACGATGCAGGTGCCCGGTCAGGTGTGCTATGTTGTCTTCACCAACAGCGTGGATCTGCTCCTCTGTGGGGTAATTTGGAATGCTTTCTTCCAGTACTATGGTTACCGGATCTTCATCCTTGAATGCCTGTACTTCCACCTTTGGTCGGTAGCTGCCTGGATCGGACATGGAATGCCCGCGAAAACGATAAGTCTCAATTTCCAGAAGCTGAGGGCCAGTGCCCTCACGAATGCGCTGTAAAGCTGATTGGGTGGCCTGATAGACGGCCAGCACATCCATTCCATTCACGTATTCTGCAGGGATGCGGTAACCACAGGCTCGCTTGTAGACATTAGTGACAGCGGAATGGCGATGAATTTCTGTGCCAATCTGATAGCGGTTGTTTTCACACACAAACAGCACGGGAAGATTCCACAAAGATGCCATGTTGAGTGATTCATGGAAGGTTCCCTGATTTACTGCGCCATCCCCGAAGAAGCAGATTACAGCCTCGGGTAGCTCTTGCATGGCGATGGTGTAGGCAATACCGGTTGCTACGGGGTAAGTTTCCCCGACAATGCCATACCCCCCCATAAAACGCCTTTCCCTGTCGAATAGATGCATGGAGCCTCCCATGCCTTTGCTGCAGCCATCACGGCGCCCAAACAACTCAGCCATCACGATATTGGCAGGCACCCCACGCACCAGGGCATGTATGTGTTCACGATAGGTGCTAACGATATAGTCACTGGGTTCTGCGGCATGCAGTACCCCGACAGCAACTGCTTCTTCGCCGGGATACAGATGCAAAAACCCTGCAATGTTTCCCCGCGTGTATTCGATTGCGGCCCTTTCCTCAAAGGCGCGTGCTAACAGCATGTCATGTAACATGGAAATCAAGTTGTCGCGCTTCATTCGACGGCTCCCAGAATCACAAGGACAGGTTGGATCTACAAGGCTATCCTCATGATGAAGGGGAGGCTGTCACTTGAATGACAGTGATGAATTGAAGTTAGCACCCTGTTAAGGGCATCTCTAACAATTCGTGGTCGGCACCCTTGTGTTTGAGCGGCACGATTACTGCGTTGAAAATCTTGCAAATGACGAGGCTCACCTGCAGTCCCGCAAGTGATTCAGGCAGTCTGGAGTGTATCGAGAATATCTTTATTGCGGAGTTGCATCTGCCCGTCAAAATCATAGACATGAGGTGCGCCGGTTTTCAGTTCATAAGCGAGGATTTGTTCAGGGGTCATCTGCTCAATATGCATAATGATGGCGCGAAGGGAGTTGCCATGAGCGGAGACCAGTACATGTTCTCCCCGTTGCAGATGAGGCACGATATGGGACTGGAAATAGGACAGTGCACGGACGGACGTCATGGCAAGGCTTTCGCCGTTGGGTGGGGGGACATCGTAGCTGCGCCGCCAACTGTGTACCTGCTCTGCACCGAATCGTTGGCGGGCATAATCTTTGTTCAATCCCTGCAGATCGCCATAGTAGCGTTCGTTTAGTTTCTCCGAGACATAGATTTTCAACTCTTCCTGATCCCCTTTGGTGGGGGAAAAATGCTCATACCAGTCACAGTCGCTCTCATGAACGCGCAGATACTGATGGCAGTGGTGATTCTGCTTGAGAATTTCGTACAGGGTATCCTGAGCCCGCAGAAGGGCTGAAGTAAAGGCCAGGTCGATATGTTGTTCGGCGAGCAACGTGGCTGCTTGCCGGGCCTCCTCCACTCCCTTTAGGCTGAGAGAGACATCAATCCAGCCAGTGAACCTGTTCTGCAGATTCCAGATCGACTGGCCATGGCGGATCAGAATCAGGCGGCCCATGACTCAGGTTTCGGCATTTTCGGGTTGATGGCGTATTGTTGATTCATCTGTTGATGCCAAGCTGTTTTCAAATGCATCAATATCCCGAATCGTCTTCAGAACACTGTCTGGATTCAGGCTGATGGAATCGATGCCCAGTTTTACCAGGTATTCAGCAACTTCGGGGTAATCCGATGGGGCTTGTCCACAGATGCCACTGTGTCGCTGGTTGCGTCGGCAGCCTTCGACTGCCCACTTGATCATCTGCAGTACACCGGGATCTCTTTCATCGTAGTCGAAGGCCAGGGTCTCGCTATCTCTGTCCACACCGAGAATGAGCTGGGTCAAATCATTGGAGCCAATGCTGAAACCATCGAACAGTGTGCTGAATTCGTCGATCTGGACGATGTTGTTGGGGATCTCACACATCACATAGATTTTCAATCCCTTTTCACCACGGCTGAGGCCTTGCTCGGCCATGGCATCGATGACCTTCTTTCCCTCTGGTACGCGGCGACAGAAGGGGATCATCAGGATCACGTTTTCCATGCCCATCTTTTCCCGGACGCGCTTCATCGCAGCGCATTCCAGGGCAAATCCCTCAGCGTAGCTTGGATGAGTGTAGCGAGCCGCTCCGCGGAAGCCAATCATTGGATTGTTCTCCGCCGGTTCAAAAAATTCACCCCCCAGCAGGGTGGCGTATTCATTGGTCTTGAAGTCGCTCATGCGGACTACGCAGGGTTTCGGATAAACCGATGCTGCAATGGTGGCGACACCTTCGGAGAGAGTCTTGATAAAGAAGTCGACTGGATTCTCGTAGGCACTACTCAAAGAGGCAAGGGCTGCCCGTGTTTCCTCATCTACCTTTTCTGGATGTTTGAGGGCCATGGGATGTGCTTTGATATATTCATTGATGATGAATTCCATGCGTGCCAGACCAATGCCATCCACGGGCAGGGACGCCAGACTGAATGCCTGATTCGGGTCGCCCAGGTTCATCATGATCTCTGTCCTGGGGTGTGCAAGATTGCTGAGATCGCTCTCCTCGACGATAAAGTCCAGCATCCCCTCATAGATGTTTCCCGTCTCACCTTCAGCGCAACTCACGGTAATCATCTGGCCGTTTTTCAATACCTCGGTGCCGTTGCCTGTTCCTACCACTGCAGGAACCCCCAACTCGCGCGAGACAATGGCCGCATGACAGGTGCGGCCACCCTGGTTGGTCACAATTGCCGCGGCAGTTTTCATAACTGGCTCCCAGTCCGGTGTTGTGATATCGGTTACCAGCACCTCACCAGGTTGGAAAAGACTTAGATGCTTGACGTCATTGATAATGTGCACAGGCCCTGCGCCGATCTTGGTGCCGATGGCCCTGCCTTGGGTTAGAATTCTGGATCTCTCCTTCAAATGAAAGATCTTGAGTATGTTGCCTTTCTTTTGTGATTCTACGGTTTCTGGGCGCGCCTGCACCATGTATAGATGGCCATCCAGTGCATCTTTTGCCCATTCCATATCCATGGGCTTGTTGAACCCTGCCATACTGGAGTAGTGGTTCTCCACCTTGATGGCATAGTCGGTGAGTATCATGATGTCTTCATCAGAAATGCAAAATTTATTCCGTTCCTCGGGGGTGGTGTCCACATTCCTGGTATATTCCACAGCGATGTTATCGATGTTAAGTGAGTCGGTAAAGATCATCTTTTTTTCTTTTTTTCCCAGCCGGCGTTTGAGTACTGCCCTATGTCCTTTCTTGAATGTGGGCTTGTGTACATAGAAGCTGTCAGGGTCGACGGTGCCCTGAACGACGTTTTCACCCAAGCCAAGTGCGGCGTTGATAAAGACCACATCCCTGAATCCTGTTTCGGTATCCAGTGAAAACATGACGCCGCTGGCGCCTTCATCGCTGCGTACCATCTTCATTACCACCACGCACAGGTAAACCTTGTAGTAATCGAAATTGTTGTCGTACTTGTAATGGATGGAGCGGTCGGTGAAGTTAGAGGCCAGGCAGCGTTTGTAGGCGTCGAGCAGAGCATCTTCGTTGCTGATATTCAGATAGGTATCATTCTGACCGGCAAATGAGGCTTCAGGAGAGTCTTCCGCTGTTGCCGATGAGCGAACAGCCAGAGAAACATCTTCACCATATTCCTCTTTGAGTCTGGCGTACTGGGCAAGAATTTCAGAGCTGAGGTCTTCAGGCAGCCGGCACTGGTAAATAATTTCTCTGGATTTTGCCCCGCGTCTTTGCAGGTCTTTAATATCGTTCGGGTCGAGCCCATCGAGCGCCTCATGCAGTTTATTCCAGGCATTGTTGGAGTCAAGAACATGACGATAGGCTGCGGCGGTCACAGCAAAACCGTTGGGTATGCGCACGCCTTCGGCGGAAAGTTTCCGGTACATTTCTCCGAGACTGGCATTCTTGCCGCCTACCTCCGAAATTTCATCAATACCGGTTTCGTTGAACCATTTGATATAGGCAGACATAGTTCCCTCCTGTTTTATTTTCCTTGAGCTCGCCGTCAAAGGAAGATTTTGATCAAGCCGTGGATAGTATGAAATGATCTGTTAGCTGTACCTGAAAAAAGGAAGTGACCAATCCGCGATGGGAACGATGACGTTACACCTCATTTAAAAATCAGTTACAGGCCATGCATGCCCAGATTGGCGCCGCCACAAAATGTCCTTACCGGTTGTGATCATCTTGCGCATTGTTACCATTTGGAAATACACGTTGGTAATGCTAGCCCATGGTATGTCGCATTTCTGTCACTTGGGTGACAGATGTTTGCCCCTGGGTAATCAATGATGATGACATGCAGAGCTTAAGCAGAAGTGCTATTTTTGAGCCAAATGGGTACCAGGAGGAAAGGTAAATGTTTCAATTCATTCCGGTTACAGAAAAAAATATTTTTGCAATCAAGGTGACAGGTAAGTTGACCGATGATGATTATCAGCAATTCTTACCCCAACTCACAACGCTGATTCACAAATATGGCCCGATATCCTTACTGGTGGAGCTTGATGATTTCCATGGCTGGGAGGTAAAAGCCGCGTGGGATGATTTTAAGTATGGCGAGGAGCATGACAAGGATTTTGTGCGCATCGCTATTGTTGGAGGCAAATCCTGGCAAAAATGGATGGCGGCAATCGGTGATGTTTTCACCCAGACCAAGATTCGCTTCTTTCCCCGGGATAAACTTCAGGAGGCTTGGGCGTGGTTGCGGGAAGATGACAAGGAAAAATCCGACTCTTCAATGGAAGCAAAGATTGAATTGATTCCAGACAAGATTAAGCCCTACACGCATATACTGGTGGCCCTGGATTTTTCTCCGCATTCCAATTTGGCTCTTGCCCGGGCAACGGAGATGGCGCGTTATTACAATGCCAGGTTGTCACTGTTGCATACGGTAGAAAACATTTATTATCCAAGCCTGGACTATGACCCCCTGATGATAGATCCTTCAGAATTTATGGAAATTGATCAGCAAACGTATGATCAAGCCGTAGTTCGGATTGAAAAATTGGCTGGAAGCCTAGGTTATCCGAATGTTCAACACGAAGTGCTGTGGGGAGCGCCAAAGAGCACGGTGCTGTCATATGCGGAAGCTCAGAATGTGGATCTGATCGTTGCCGGTTCTCATGGTAAACATGGTATTGCCAGGCTGCTGGGTTCTACTGCGAATAGTATTGCGCATGGTGCAAGATGTGATGTGCTTGTTGTGAAGTTTCCTGAAGACCGGTAACGGCGGAAACAAGGACTGTTGTCTTCTATATAGTGCAATTTCCAAAGCACACGCCATGCCCGCTGGGCTGGTCAAAATTGTTGTTGCCCATAGTCCAAATTAACAGGATGTTGAAAAACACTGTTTTCAACATCCTGTTACAGTTGCCGAGAGACAAAACCCTGGTGCAGATAATGGGCGCCTAGAAAAATCAGTAATGCCGCAAATAGTAATCTCAACCCATGCTCCGGCAGCCAAAGTGCTATTTTGCTTCCCAGCCATGCACCGCTTAAACTGCCCAACGCCAGTCCTGGAATCAGTCGGGAATGAATGTTGCCCAGGCGCCAGTTTTCCCATATTCCGCTGGCCACTGCCGGTAGCCTCGCTGCCAGCGAGCATCCCTGTGCAAGCTGCTGCGGCATTCCCATGCCAAGAACGAAAAGCGGTGCAAGAATGGGGCCTCCGCTAATGCCGATAATGCCAGCTACCAGGCCTTCAATCACACCAACCATTAACAGGTAGGGTATTTCCCATTGATCACTGATTGTCAGGGCAGAGCCGATTTCATCCCTGGATATCACCAGGATTCCCCCAACAGCTACGACTATGCCAAAACCTGCTTTCAATCGTTTGGCGGGCCAGTTTTCTGACCAGCTGGCTGCCAGTGGTGCAACCAACAATGAGGGCAGGGCAACCCAGATGGCAACTGGTAGATCCAGCATGTTGCTCTGGTGGTAGATAAAAGCGCCCATGCCGGTAGAAAAAATGGCTACTACAATAGCCGTACCCCGTGCGGCAACAGGGGTCAACCCCACCCATCCCATGAGAAGGGGAATAACCAGCGTCCCGCCACCCAGGCTGACCAGGCCACCTCCAAAGCCTGCGATCAGTCCAATGACAATCGACTTGTAGTACAGCCCCGGCTGTGTTGTTGAGGTCTTTCCAGGCATGGAATCAGCTCTATCCCGAGTTCGGTTGGAATGCAAAATGGTGAAACTAAACCACATGAAAGATAAATCCTAGTTTCTTCGACCATGTCAGTCTGTCATGTAGGTGACAGAAGCCCCCTGTGAATATGCATATACTTTTTACCATCTAATAATCAATACACTTCTTAGGAGAAAGAGAGATGCAAAAGCCTGGATTAACAGCTGGTGATGTTCTTGAGGAAATGCCGAATATGGAACAAGTCAGTCAACGTTTTGGACGTTATTCCATAATCATTGGGATCCTGTTGGTTATTCTTGGAGGGCTGGGAATTATTCTGCCGGAGCTTATGTCACTGGAAACCACAGTGTTTATTGCGAGCCTGTTTCTTATTGGTGGTGCATTCTGGTTGGTCCATGCATTCAAATACAGCCTAAGGGCCTGGTCGGACTGGCTGAAGCCTGTTCTGCTGCTGGTTACCGGTGGCCTGATGCTGTTTTATCCTTTGGGTGGTGTTGCCGCTGTTGGATTGCTGCTTGCTATTTATCTGCTGCTGGATGCGTTTGGCAGCTTCATGCTCACCTCCGCCCGCCACCCGGAAAAAGGGTGGGGCTGGATGATGTTTAACGGTGTGGTGTCATTTATGCTGGCGATATTGTTTTTGATCGGCTGGCCACAGACATCCATGTTCCTGGTGGGATTGTATGTGGCGATCAGTTTGCTTTTCGATGGATTTGCACTGGTGTATATCGGATGGATGCAGCGTAAATGCACTTAATAGGCAGCTTTCTGAACCTTGTCCGAGACGGTTTTCTCTATTTTCTGGCAAGTCTTAAGGATCTGTATGGAAATCCACGATGAATACGCCCGTAGGAAAAATGCAGTTCATTCTTGATGCTGCAAAAAAGTATCCCAGAATTCCTGTCGCAATTGTTGATGCGGGAGAGCCTCATATACTCAAAGGCATCATGGAATCCGAGCGGGCTGGGTTGGTTGATCCCATTTTTATAGGGCAGACGAGCAGAATTCATGCGGTGGCAAAACAGCTGAGCATCAATCTGGAAGGCAGACAGATTATTCAGGCAAACTCTGATGCTGAATCATCGGAAGTGGCGGTAGATCTGGTTGGGCAGGAAAAGGTCTGCGCCCTTGCAAAAGGCTGGATTCACACCGATACACTTATGCATGCAGTGTTGGGAAAATTGCGTACAGCGCAAAGGATCAGTCATGTTTTTATTGCTGAACTGCCCACTTATCACAAACTGCTGTTCATTACGGATGCTGCCATCAATATCAATCCGGACATGATGACCAAGGCGGCTATTGTGCAGAATGCAGTGGATCTTGCGCGGATGCTTGACGTTGAGTTGCCCAAGGTTGCAGCACTGTCGGCGGTGGAGGTGGTTAAACCCGCTATTCCCTCGACAGTTGATGCTGCCTGTCTCAGTGTCATGTCAAAGCGTGGACAGATAGAAAATGCCGTGGTTGACGGGCCGCTGGCTTTTGACAATGCCATTTCCTGTGATGCCGCCCAAACCAAGAAAATAAGTAGTGAGGTGGCGGGCGATGTGGATATTCTATTGGCGCCGGATATCGATGCTGCCAATATCCTGTCCAAGGATCTGGAGTATCTGGCTGGTGCAACCATGGCGGGGATTGTCGTGGGGGCAAGGGTTCCGGTAATCCTGACTTCTCGTTCAGACCCGGCGGAAGCCCGTTTGCTTTCTGCGGCCTTGGCGGTATTAATGCACTATCGGTGGTTCGCAACGACCTGATCTTGCGGAACCTGTGATGCTTGCGGGGAGGGCGGTTGCCAGGGAGTTACGCCATCCCTGTAAGGTTTGTCTGGTTCCGTGCTGTTTTTAGGTGGCTTCTTCCTTGTTTTGCAGTTGCCTCCTTAAACGACCAAGTTCCTGACGATAGCGTTCAGCATCACCAAAATCCACAAAATTCTGTGCATGCCGATGCTGGCTGGCAAGATGACTCGCATGCTTGATCGGGCACCAGTATTGTTCCGTGCGGGCAAAGACTTCCCGGACATATTCAATTAGGCCGTTCCCGTACCCACAATACACGCAATTGAGTTTCTCGATGATATTGAGGTAATCCAGATGTTGCCGGTCAATAACCAGGTATTTTGATCGTTTTACCAACGCGATACCGTAAACACGGAAGCAAATATGTTGATACAGGGTAACGAACAGATCCAGAAGCACCAACGGGATAATGACGCTATATACTATGGGGGCGGTGAGAACGTGTCCCATGCGGGCATCGCGCAGATAGGGCCAGAGATCCATGCGATATTGTTTGTGTAGCTTCCGAATGCTTTCATCAAATATGACTTTTCCCTTTTTTAGTTCGTAGTTGAACTGCTTCTGTTTCTTTATGTAAAGAGATTCAAACTCTCTTTCAAGTTCGGTTTGCAAGCTGTGTATGCGAGTGAGAATTTCCTCGAAAGCAGAGTGGGGCATGTCGGGTTCCTGATGTTCAGTAGTACTTCTATTATAGATGGCAATACAGATCATGCATGCCTTAACATCCTGTTAAGAAGATTCACTTAAAGGCGCCTCTAATAATCGTCATTCCGGTGCATGCCGGAACCCATGAGTTCTTGATATCTTTAGACACCGGCCTGCGCCGGTGTGACGAAAATAGAATTATTCGAGGTGCCCTTAAATGTGGCCAAATCAATACGGCAAAAAACAATGCTGGTTTTATTGCTGGCTTCGAGCGGTCGATTCATTATGTATATTTCTTATTCCCCATCAATGCTGCCACAGGATCAGGTTGGCCTCCAGGGGCACTTGGGCTCGCAGGTGATGGGGAACCACACGCACTGTATAGTCTGATGCAGGGCGTTGCGCTGCCACAGACAATTCGTAAAGGTAACCGTTCACGGCGCCGGCGAGTCTTTCCACACGGCGAAAGGGGTGGCATTCCGGGTTTCTTCCCTCCAAAGGATCTGCATACAGTTCCACTTGAACGGCATTTGGATCAAGGTCATCCAGGTATAGCTGAACCTGAAAATAAAAGAATTTTTCATCATTGGAGATTTCAACATTGCCAAAATGAATGGCCTGCCAGTGTTGCTCCAGATGCCGTTGCCAGGCAACGATGTTCTTGGCTTCTGCATCGTTATCAGAGCAACGCTTTCTTGCTGATTTTGCCATGGGCAGATAATACTCTTCGACATATTCTCTTACCATGCGGTTGCTGGAATAAGCTGGTGTCAGTTCTGCCATGCTGCTACGCATATGCCTTATCCAGGTTTTCGGTATACCATGAGAGTTTCGCTGGTAGAAGGCCGGAATGATTTTCTGCTCCAGGCAGTCATACAGACATTGTGCCTCATGCAGATCCCAACCCTGATCAGAACCATGTTCCTGCCCATCACCGAGCGCCCAGCCCACATCCGGTCGCCAGGCTTCTGCCCACCAACCATCCAGTTCAGAAAAGTTCAGACCACCATTGACCAAAACTTTCATGCCGCTGGTTCCACAGGCCTCCCATGGGCGGCGGGGTGTATTAATCCACAGATCCACGCCTTCCACCAGATGGCTGGCTATGAGTAAATCATAGTCAGCCAGAAATACGACATGGCGTTGTAAGCGGAAATCTCGAATGAAATGAATCCACTCGCGGATCATGGCCTGTCCGTCCTGATCCTGAGGGTGGGCTTTGCCAGCAATCACCAGTTGCACCGGCTGGTCTGCGTTGGCTAGAAGCCGTGTCAGGCGCTGTTTGTCCTGTAATAACAGATTGGGGCGCTTGTACGTGGCAAATCGTCTTGCAAAACCCAGAGTCAATGCATTGGGATCCAATACATTTTTCATGTCTTGGGGCTGAGGTTGATACTGTGTATGTTGTTCGCGAACCCATTCGATGAGGCGTTGACGGTTGCGAGTACGCATTTCCCAAAGGCTGGTGTCCGATACGTTCAACATCGCTTGGCTGATTTTTTGAAGATCTTCACGCCAGCGCTCTTTTCCACAGGATTCTGTCCAGAGACGGTCTGATTCCGGTGAGTCCCAGCTGGATACATGTACACCATTGGTGACATGCTGAACAGGCACTTCCTTCTCTGGCCAACGTGGGAATAGAGGCTGAAACAAACCACGGCTCACTTGGCCATGCAGGCGGCTGACGCCATTCACTGCGCCGCTGCCGTGAATGGCGAGCCAAGCCATGTTGAATGGCTCGTTTGTAGCATCCGGCCGACTGCGCCCCATTGCCAACAGTTTATCGATGGAAATGCCAACCTCATTCGCCCAGTTGCCAAAGTAACGCGCCAGCAAAGTGGGAGAGAATTGATCAAAGCCAGCTTTCACCGGCGTATGCGTAGTGAACAGGTTGCCAGGGCGAGTGGCAGTCAGCGCTGTCTGGAAATCCAATTTCTTCTTGTGCATGTGTGCACGGGCGCGCTCCAGAATGGAAAAGGCGGCGTGACCTTCGTTGAGATGACAAACTTCCGGCTCCTGCTTCAATGCCTTCAGTAGGCGATATCCACCAATACCCAAAACAATTTCCTGTTGCAGGCGACGCTCGGAACCTCCGCCATAAAGTTCTCCGGTAATTCCGCGATCTGCCGGGCCATTCATCGGGTCATTGCTGTCCAGAAGATAGAGCGTGACTCTTCCAACCTGGGCCTGCCAGGTTCGCAAACGCAGATTTCGTCCGGGCAGTTTCACAATAATGCGCAGCCATTCTCCCTCATCTGTGCGCACGGGGACTACCGGAATCTGGGTCGGGTCATTAAATGGATAAAAGGCCAGTTGGTTGCCATCACCGTCCAGGGCCTGACGAAAATAACCTTGCTGATAAAGCAACCCTACTGCGTACAATGGAACACCCAATTCACTACAGGTCTTGAGGTGGTCGCCGGCCAGCACCCCAAGTCCCCCTGAATACAGGGGCAGGGCTTCACTAACACCGTATTCCATGCAAAAGTAGGCGGTGGGGCTGAAGTCGCTATCTTTGTGTACACGAGAAAACCAGGTTTCTGCCTGCAGGCTGTTGTTTTGCTCTTCACGCAGCTCCTGCAGCAGTTGAAGGAATCTCTTATCTGCCGCTAACTTTTTCAGTCGCTGCAGGCTTACCGTCTGTAAAATCAGCCAGGGGTTGCGGGTATGGTGCCACAGGACTCTGTCAACACGTTGCCATAGCGTATCGGCCACATGACTCCAGGACCAGCGCAGATCCAGTGCCAATAACCTCAGCTCCTCCAGTTCGGAAGGTAAGTCGGGACGCAGCTCATAAGGACTGGGGTTCATTTTCTACTGTTCTGCAGTGGGGTTGGTGGGCCATTTCCAGTCACGAATTTCCGGCATGTCTTCGCCATGAGTGGTGATGTATTCATGGTGTTCCACCAAGCGGTCACGCATGGCCTGGTGAATGTGGCCGGCACGATCTTTTAGCTCTGGAACACGATTGGCTACATCCATGACCAGATGAAATCGATCCAGATCATTGCGTACCACCATATCGAAAGGCGTAGTGGTAGTGCCTTCTTCTTTGTAGCCACGCACATGCAGATGGTCATGGAATTTGCGTCGATAGGTTAGGCGATGAATCAGCCAAGGGTAGCCATGGAAAGCAAAAATTACCGGGATATCGGTTCCGAATAATGCATCGAAGTTGCTATCTGAAAGCCCATGAGGATGCTCTTCATGGGGCTGCAGGGTCATCAGATCCACGATGTTGATCACCCGTATGCGCAACTCTGGTGCAACCTGATGCAGCAGATCTACAGCGGCAAGGGTTTCGATGGTCGGGACATCACCGCAGCAGGCCATGACGGCATCCGGCTTGCCTTTCTGGTCGTTGCTGGCCCATTCCCAGATGCCGATACCCGTATTGCAGTGCTTGATAGCTGCATCCATGTTCAACCATTGGGGCTCGGGCTGCTTGCCTGCAATAATGATATTCACCAGATTGCGGGAGTTCAGACATTCGTGGGTGACACAGAGCAGGCTGTTGGCATCCGGTGGCAGATATACGCGCACAATATCCGCTTTCTTGTTGATAACATGGTCGATAAAGCCGGGATCCTGATGAGAGAACCCGTTGTGATCCTGTCGCCAGACGTGAGAGGTCAGCAGAATATTCAGGGAGGCGATATCAGCCCGCCACGGAATTTCATTGCACACCTTGAGCCACTTGGCATGTTGATTAAACATGGAATCCACAATATGAATGAAGGCTTCGTAACAGGAGAACAGTCCATGACGCCCGGTAAGTAAGTAGCCTTCCAGCCAGCCCTGACAAATGTGTTCAGAGAGGATTTCCATGACCCGTCCATCCGCTGCCAGATGGTCATCGTAGTCATAACTATCCGCCATCCAAACCCGGTTGGTCACTTCAAATAACGCCGACAGGCGATTGGATGCAGTTTCATCCGGACCCATGACCCGAAAGTTGGCGGCTTTCATGTTGAGCCGCATGACATCGCGCAGATACTCTCCCATCCTGCGAGTGGCTTCCCCCAGCGTGGCACCCGGCTGATCCACCGGCAGCGCATATTGTTCATAATCAGGCAGATGCAGAGGCTTGAGTAGCAGGCCACCATTGGCGTGGGGATTGGCTCCCATGCGTCGTGTCCCCTCAGGAGCCAGGGCGGCTATCTTAGGCTTGAGCCAGCCGCTTTCATCGAACAGTTCTTCCGGCCGGTAGCTTTTCATCCAGTCTTCCAGAATCTTCATATGTGCCGGACGAGTCGCGTCCGGGATCGGAACCTGGTGGGCGCGCCAGAAACCTTCCACCTTGAGACCATCCACTTCCTTGGGGCCGGTCCATCCCTTGGGGGTGCGCAAAATAATCATGGGCCAGCGGGGCAGTTGGCGATGCCCTTCTTCCCTGGCTTTTTTCTGAATGTCCCTGATCTCTTCAATGATGCGGTCAAAAGTAGCTGCAAGTTGCTGATGAATGATGAGTGGATCATGGCCTTCCACCACATAGGGATGATAGCCATATCCCTGGAACAACTTTTCAAGGTCATCTTCTTTGATGCGTGCCAACACGGTGGGGTTGGCGATCTTGTAGCCATTCAGATGCAGAACGGGCAGCACTGTTCCATCACGTGCTGGATTGATGAACTTATTCCCGTGCCATGCGGCTGCCAGAGGCCCGGTTTCAGCCTCGCCATCACCGATTACGCACAGAGCAAGCAGATCAGGGTTGTCGAATACGGCACCAAAAGCATGTGACAGGGAATAGCCCAGCTCGCCCCCTTCATTTATGGAGCCCGGAGTTTCCGGTGCGCAGTGACTGGGGATGCCGCCTGGAAATGAAAACTGTTTGAATAGATGTTTCATGCCTTCCTTGTCCTGGGAAACATCAGGATACAGTTCGCTGTAGCTGCCTTCCATCCATGTGTTGGCGACCAGCGCAGGGCCTCCGTGTCCGGGGCCGGTGACAAATATGGCATTCAGATCTTCACGTTTGATGATCCGGTTCATGTGGGCATATAGCATGTTCAGCCCTGGTGTTGTGCCCCAATGCCCGAGACGGCGCGGCTTGATATGCTCGGACTTGAGTGGTTCATCCAGCAGTGGATTGTCCATAAGGAATATCTGACCGGCGGCAAGATAGTTGGCTGCGCGCCACCAAGCGTGGATTGTCTCAAGTTCATCCTGGGGCAAAGGGAAGGTGCTGGGCGGTGTTTCCATGAGTATTTTCCTTTCAGGGTTCACCGGAAAGCGTATCCGGGAACAGTTCAATATCGTAATGCTCTGCCAAGGCGAAAAATACCGGCAATATGCCCCGGCCATTGTCTGAAAACTATTCTGTGGTGGATTGATTTCATGGAACCTTACTACGCAATACTGAATAGACATGCCGGGCAATGATTTGTTCTTCGTCGGTCGGAATAACCCAAACGGATATCCTGCTGTCCGGTTTGCTGATCAGGGTTTTATGTTGTTTGTTGGCATGAACGTCAATTTCAACCCCCATCCAGTTGGTTGCCTTGCAAATGGATTCACGGACAGTGCTGGAATTTTCTCCAATACCGGCGGTGAATATCAGTGCATCCAACCCTCCCAGGGCGCCAGCCAGTGAGGCAATGGCGCGATGGGTATGATGTACAAAATATTCGACGGCTTCTCTGGACTCTGGTTTGCTATCAGCCAGAAGCTCACGCATATCACCACTGCTGTTGGATAAACCCGCCAATCCACACTCGTGATTGAGCATGTGATCCAAATCGTTTACTGCAATTTTTTCCTCCCGCATAAGATAGGTGATGATGCCTGGGTCAAGGCTGCCCGGGCGGGTTGCCATGGGAATGCCATCCAGAGGGGTAAACCCCATTGTGGTCGCAACAGACCGGCGTTGGTGCATTGCGCACAAGCTGGCGCCATGACCAAGGTGTGCGACAATGACCTTACCCTCTGCCATGGAACCCAAGTGATCTGGAAGGACACCAGCGATATATTCATAAGAGAGGCCATGAAATCCGTAGCGGCGTATGCCTTTATCGAACCAGTGACGAGGCAGGGCGTATACCTGCTCAATAAAAGGCATGTTGTGATGAAAGGCAGTATCGAAACATGCGACCTGCGGCAAGTTTGGTTGCTGGCTCTGCAATGCACGGATAACCGCCAGGTTATGTGAAAGATGTAGTGGCGCGAGCGGAACAAAAGCATAGAGTTGCTTTAATACAGTGGCCGTCAAACGCACCGGCGAGGAAAAAAGAGAGCCTCCATGGACGACCCGATGGCCGACGGCCTGAACGGAAATGCCCGGCAGGGTCTTAGCAAGCCATTCAAGCAGCCAGGTTATTGTTTGCTCCTGATTGGCAACATTGACGTGCTCATTATTCAATGGATGGTTTTTATCATCAAAAGCCCTGAAGGTGGACTCACCATCCAGATCAGCGAAGCTACCTCGTGCCAAACAACGGGGATATTCTCGGGTATAGTCATACAGCCCAAATTTCAGGCTGGATGATCCGGCATTGAGGACAAGGGTTGACATGGGTTGGCTTATGCCTGTTCCAGCGCTTCCAGTAATTTTTGGTAGGAAGCCTGGAATTTCTTCACACCTTCTTTTTCCAATTGTGCTGCCATTTCTTCAAAATCGATGCCATAGCTATCCAGTGAAGCAAGAGTGTCGTACGTCTCGTCCAGCGCTGTTTCTATTCGTATTTCGGGGTGGCCATGTTCACGGTAGGCTTTCAGGGTCGATGGTGGAAGTGTGTTGACTGTTTGCGCTGCAACCAGCTCGTCGACATATTTAATGTCGGAATAAGCGGGATTCTTTGTTGATGTACTGGCCCACAGCAGACGCTGTGTTTGTGCGCCCTGTCTGGCCAGTTTTTGCCACTGTGAACCTTGCTGTAGCTTCCTGAAAATCTGATAGGCTGATTTTGCTGTGGCCACAGCCACTTTGCCTTGTAAGTTGCTTTCTTTCCCTTCGAGCATTGTATCTGCAAGGGTCTCAATACGACTGACAAAGAAACTGGCCACGGATGCCACATGTCCGATTGCCTTTTTGTTCTCCAGTCGTTGCAGCAAACCTTCCTGCCGTGCAATGGCGACTTGTTTGTATCGCCGGGGACTGAAAATCAATGTCGCGTTTACGTTGATTCCCCGGGCGGTCAACTCACGAATGGCATCCAGTCCAGGCTGTGTAGCGGGCACCTTGATCATTGCATTAGGACGATTGATGGCAATCCACAGGCGTTCCGCTTCGCTGATCGTGGTCTGGGTGTCGTATGCTAAATCTGGTGATACTTCAAGGCTGACATAGCCATCCAGTGTACCGGATGTCTTGTAGAGTGGTAGCAACTGATCAGCAGCCATACGGATGTCTTCCAGCACCAGTTGTTCATAGAGGTCTTCGACATCTTTGATTATTGGTTGCAGCACCTTTATTGCATCACCATAGTCATCATGGCTCAATATGGCTTTGGCAAAAATGGAAGGATTTGAGGTGACACCGCAAATCCCGTCATTCTTTATCAGGCTCCTCAATTCCCCGCTGATCAGCATGCCGCGCTGAATGTAATCCAGCCAAGGGCTCTGTCCCAGGGATTTCAGTTGTAGCAAAGGGTTCATTTAGATTCACCGTCCGACAATGGGTTTATAGTGGTATACCTAGAGGGGAGCGTAAAGTTCCCACCTGAAACCAGAACACCCCATTGAATAAAAGCCATTCCACGAAGATAAAGCCGAGAATGGCCAGCAACATCATCATGACGGCACCCAGCAAGGCATTGGCGAAATCTTTGACTTCGAATCCCGGCACCAGTACTGCCGTGAGCTGAAGCATGAAGGCGTTGATCAGCAACGCAAACAGCCCAAATGAAAAAACTGTGATGGGCCAGGTAAGCACCAACAGTAAAGGCCGAATAAATGCATTGATAATCCCTAAAATCAGTGCCGCCAGCAACAAACTTCCAGTTGATTGTGCTTTTATGCCGGGGACAATGGCGATGACCAGCAGTAAGCCAATACTGGTCAGTATCCAGATTACTAAGATTCCCAAAAGCATATTTTTCTCTCCTTGATACAAAGTGTTCAATTTTATGTGCCATGAATCAAATTCAACATTTCTATTTGAATCGAGCGACGGGCAGCTCTATAAACTGTCATTCTGGTGCAGGCCCGGGTTGGCGGCGCGATGAAAACCGAGAAACTCAAGATGCCCTATCGTAAAATTTGGTGTATAGCCTCCTCATCAAGCGGCGCTTTTACGGTTTTGCTGTTCATTTCACGTGCCAAAGTGAGTGACTTGTACTAGAAGTTGTAAAGTTACCTGCTTTGAAATTAATCTACTGTCACCCAAGTGACAGATTGAAATTTTTCATGAGGATGAAAGTTGTCCAGGTTTATGCTGTATCGGCCGAGTGGCCCTTAACGGGATGTTGAAAAAAACCTTCCATGACTTTTTTCAACCTGGAATGACGGGAATACGGGTATGTACCATTCGCCTATGGGTCAATAGCTTCTCCTTACCAGAGATGATATTTGACAGCAACTCGACAACGTACCCCTGCCAGACTCGACTACTCTTCGGGTTTGATCTGAAAGTAGTTTGAGATATGCCCATGACTATTGTGTGTCCGGGGGCGCAGCCATACCCAGTTCCAGCACCTACAGATGGACATCTATTTCAGCCGCCGGAAGTTTCTGGCAGATCTCAACACTGATATTACTTGCATGACAGCCCTCCAAAGCGCGTTTTTTTTGATTTGCTGCATTCTACGGTGCAACTGAAGCAGTTCTTCCCGACAATGCAGTATCGAATTCGTTTCCGGCTTAGTGGTTGCGGGGTGTTGTGCTATGTTGCAAGGGGCCATGTCTCAATGCCCGCCTATCGTTGGCAGGATCCATTTTTCTCTCTTTTTCCCTCCTGAAATGTCCTGGTGTGTCATGTGGATGACAGATAGAGATTCCTGTCAGGCATAAACTCACTTTGTCACATTGGCTGGCGCGAAATGCAGGCCATCTCAAAACTTTTTTGCTAGAGGGGACGCATGCATGAAAAACCGGCCTCGAAACAGCGTACTGAGCCTGGTGATCACCGGTATTCTGGCGATTGGCATTGTCGCCACACAAAGCCACTCCGGATCTTTACGAAAGTGTGAGTGTGACACCCGGTCGTACGATTAGCTTAGCTGAAGGGCGCATCATGTTGCGCTCTTTAGGAAACAAACAGGAAAATGATGATGAAAGTCAAAGAACATATTGCTCAGGAAGTTAAAAAGATAGCCACCCAAGGCAAGGCCGTTGATGAAAAAGTGGTCGCTTTCGTGAAATCCGATTTTCAGAAGATTCTGGCTGATAGTGAAAAAGCCGGACAGTCGATCAAGCAGTCGACCAAAGAAATGCTTGAAGGTGTAGAGACAGGTCTCAGGGCTGCTGGGCATAAAACGGAGGATATCGTTTCCAGATCGGCCAATGCCATTGCTGATGCCACGCACGATATCACGGTGCAATCACTGGATGCTGCGCGCTCCACTGCCAATGATGCCAAGGCCTTGCTGGACAAGGCCGTGGATAAATCCTTTGACGACATGGACAAAATAAAGGCCACCACCAAGGCAGGGATGGATAAGGCGTACGCCGCGTTGCAGGAGAAAACGGCTGCAGAAAAACAAAAGCTGAATGAGGTTGGTGAGGGTATCAAGGAATACGCTGGAAACAAGGCCCATGAGCTGACTGATGCCACGCGCAGTGCGCTGCATAAAAGCGCAGAAAAAAGTATAGATCACCTGCAGGTACTGACGGAAGTGAGTGAAGCGCACGGCAAGAGGTTGTTGCACCATAGCCACGCCAAAGTGAGTGAGTGGCTGGAAATGCTGAAGAACAAGGTGCATCACAAGACATAGTTCGAGAAGCTTTTGATTTCTTGATGACGACAAGTAAGCTCATTAAAAGGAAATGCGCACATGAGTCACAAAAACAGTTTTGTCGTCATCCAGTATGAAACAACCTTAAAATCAGATAAGTTCCTGCTCATCGCCCATGGTAGCCAGGATGAAATTACACATGCCAGCGGCGTTCCTGGCACCACCTATGAAGTGGAAGTGGCCGTGCACGTTTCAGCATAATGTCGCTATTTGTGCCGCTGTTATCATTGGTATTCGCCATGCGGGGGCGCCGTTGAAAACAAAGAGGAATTATGGACAAACGAGAATCACCTGAAATAAAAGCATTTGGTCTCTGGAGTGCGGTCTTTCTGGGAATTGGCTCCATGATAGGGGCAGGGATCTTCATCGTGATCGGTGAGGCAGGTGTGATTGCCGGCAATCTTGTCACGGCTTCATTTTTTATTAGCGGCATCATTGCATTGCTGTGCGGCTATTCCCTGAGCAAATTCGCCATCCGTTATCCCAGCCGCGGCGGGATCATTGAGTATCTGGTGCAGAGCTATGGAGAAGGGTTCTTCTCTGGTTCACTCGGTATCTTGTTCTATTTTGCGCAGCTGGTGTCGCTTGCTGCCGTGGCCAAATCTTTTGGCACGTATGCTGCGACTTATATGAGCGGTGGTGTGACACCTTTTTACACTAACATTTTTGCTGTGGGTGTCCTGCTTTTTTTTGTGCTCATCAACCTTGCTGGTGCTGCCATGGTGGCCAAAGCAGAAAATGTTATCGTTATCATCAAACTGGGTGCATTGATTAGTTTTACTGCTGCAGCGCTGTTTTTTATTGACCCATCTCATTTGGCGGTGGATAAGGCGCCGGATGCTATCAATATATTTTATGCATTAGGCCTGACGTTTTTTGCTTATCAAGGTTTTAGCGTTATTACGAACAGTGTCGAAGATATGCAGGATCCAGGTCGCACCATGCTTCGAGCAATGTTCTGGGCAATCGGGCTGGTTGCAGTGCTTTATATTACTGTTTCCTTCGCTGTATTTGGTAACTTGTCACTGGATACGATTATAAAAGATAAGGACTTTGCCCTTGCTGAAGCGGCAAAGCCTGCCCTCGGAGCATGGGGTTTTAAGGTTATGGCAGCGATCGCATTATTAGCAACGGCATCCGCGATTAATGCCACGCTCTATGCCGTAACGCAGATCAGCTACACTCTGGCCAAAGAAGGTGATCTTCCCGAAGAGTATGACTACCATATTTTTCATAATACGGAAGGGCTTATTATTTCTGCATTGCTGATTGTGCCGATGATCCTGTTATTGAATCTGGGGCAAATTGCCACCATTGCAGCGATCTCTGTGCTCCTGATTCAGGGATTTACCCATACCGGGCATCTGTTTAAGTGTGAAGAGACTGGCGGCAATCTTTGGTTGATTTTAATGGCTGTCATTGGGGCGTTTGGGGCGGCATGGTTTGCCATTGACTACACATCAAAGTCGATGCCACATATTATCTACTATATTTCAGGTATATTTTTCATGGCGTTTATCTTTGAAGTAATGCTGCGCTTGTTCAATGACCGGTCTGTGCATAAACAGATTGTTTCAAGACTTGAAAAAGTGGAAAAGATTCTTTTTAAAAACTAGTTTATGTGGTGGCCTTTTCGCGGAAAGCGTTCCGGCTGCACTCCGTTGAAAAGCCGCCGCTGCCGGGGTGTGAAGAGTATCTGTGGATATCGGTAATCATTCCAGCAAGTACAACCGCTGCTGTTTTGTTTTAAAAAAAGAAGTGAAAGATAAAGGTATCGTCAGAAACCGATAGAATAACCTCTATGATTGATCCTTTTACAAATTTCCAGGTACTGCAGGAAGGAAGCCAACCGTTCCTTGCTCACTATGGCTTGATTCTCGTCTTTGTCGGTGCTCTGCTGGAGGGTGAAACCGTTATTCTTCTGGCGGGTGTGCTCTGTCATCGAGGTGCCGTAGCTTTTGAATGGGCTGTGGTTGCGGCTACCTTGGGTGCTTTTACCGGAGATCAACTCTGGTTCCATCTCGGACGTCGCTATGGCCAGGGCGCCTTGTCGCGATTTCCGAAGCTAGTGAAACAGGCAGACAAGGTGCAGCCCTGGATTAAACAAAAGGCTGACTGGATTGCTGCTGGCTCCCGCTTTGTCTATGGCACCCGTACCGTCGCCCCGGTGTTATTGGGCCTGCATGGCTATTCACCGATTCGTTTCGCGTTGATCAATAGTCTCAGTGCGAGTATATGGGCAACGGCAGGTGTCGGTGCTGGTTATCTTGTTGGCGCTGGCGCTGAACAGCTTTTTGGCCAGATCAAACATGTCGAACAATTGTTACTGCTCATTGTCCTGGTGATGCTGGTTCGCTGGTGGTACCGATATAGAAAATCGACCCCAACCGCCAGTGCTGGCAAGTAACGTGTTCAACAGCAATGAACCATTACATCTTGTCTGGGTCGGCTTGCTGCATAGTGCTACAGTCATTGGTGTCTTGCTGGCGCTACTGCTGATTTCCAGGGTTCTGCGCAGTCCGCGTATCCCATCGGCAACCATGGGTTGGCTTATCGTGATTATTTTTATCCCGCTAATCGGTATCCCGCTTTACCTCCTCTTTGGAGAGCGAAAACTCAGTACCCAGATAAAACAGAAAGGGCAACTGGATCTGCCAGATACGCCCGACACCTATGACCACTCAATGAATTCATTGCTGATCTCTCTTGGTATTCCTTCATCCAGTGATGGTAATAGCATGAGCTTTCACGAGGATGGAGAGGTCTCCTGGCAGGCAGTGCTCACACTACTGGAAAATGCTCAGAAAAGTATCGATATTGCTATTTTTATACTGGCGGATGACGAAATTGGAAAGGAAGTGCTATCGCTCCTTGAAGACAAGGCGGCCCAAGGCGTTCAGGTGCGGCTGTTGCTTGATGGGGTTGGCTCCTTCGAGTTACCTAAAAAACGCTTGCTTCCACTTGCAAGGCATGGCGGCCAGATAGCCTGGTTTATTCCGGTGTTGCATCGACCGCTTCGCGGTAGAACTAATTTACGCAATCACAGAAAAATGATTATTGCCGATCAGGAAAAAGTCTGGTCTGGTGGGCGTAATCTGGCTTCCGGATACTTTGGTTCTGACTGTTCAGAAAATTGCTGGATAGATCTAAGCTTCACCCAGCAAGGGGCAATCGTGTCCACTTATCATATGATTTTTGAAGCAGACTGGAACTTTGCAACCCATACGCCGATGAACAGTACGAAGGGTATTTCTCAAACACCATCCCATGGAGGGAGCCGTGTGCAGGTCATTCCTTCAGGCCCGGATGTTGCCGACGACCCGATCTATGCGGCCATCTTGATGGCATGCTATATGGCGCGTCAGCGTATTATGATTGTTACACCCTACTTTATACCTGATGCCGGAGTGCAGGAAGCCCTGAAACTGGCGGCGTTGCGCGGCGTTGTAGTTGACCTGGTATTGCCTGGGAAATCGAATCACCGCATGGCCGATATTGCTCGCAGCCGTTATTTGCGTGAACTTGCCAAAGCAGGGGGGCGAATCTGGTTTCCGCCCGGTAGTATGGTTCACGCCAAAGCGCTGGTCATCGACAATACGTTCGCCATGGCTGGCTCAGCAAATCTGGATATCCGTAGCCTGTTCCTGAATTGTGAGGTGATGAGTGGTTTCTACAGTGACATTGACATCCAATGGTTAGCGAACTGGCTTGAAGTATTACGCGACCAATCTGTTCGTCATCATCCACAACCAGTGGGGGTATTCAGGGAAATGCTTGAGGGACTGACGTTGCTGGGCGCGTATCAGCTTTAACATCCTGTTAAGGAAGCATACACCCCAGGGACTCAGATAAATCGACCACGAACCTTTGGCTGGTGGTCTGTTTCTTTCAGGAAAGGTCGTGTTTGTTTTCTAACCGGTGAAGGGCGAGACCAGCCTGATGTTTGAGTGCCCGTAAATCCTTGACCAGCAGGCTGTCGTTGCTATAGTGAACAATGGCCTCCTTGCGTAGTGTCTGCAGATGCTTATTTACTACCTGCCGCACGGAGCCGAGCATGCGGGCAAGGGCTTCATGTTTGAGGTCTGCAATGAGGCCTACAGGCAATGGTGAGAGGGGCTGTTCAAAATGACGGCGGGTGTCAGTGTGGCGCAGGATCAGCCGGGCCAGACGTGAGGCCGTGTCGTACAGGGCCAAGTCTACGGTGAGGGTTTCCATGCTGCGGAGCAGGCTGCCGAGGTAGGGCAGGAAACGCTGATTAAACTCAGGGTATGCCGATATCCAATGTCTCACGGTATAGATGGGGGCGGAGAGTAACTGCAGATCGTTCATGGCCGTGGGCTCGATGTTGTGCGGCTGACCATCCAGCAGAGTGATGATATCGAAGCCATCACCCGGACCGAGCAAGAACAAGGTGATACTTCTGCCGGTGTTGGGGTTGCTACGGGTGACCTCAATGCGCCCGTCAAGGACAATGAAAAAATGTGTCCTCAACATCTCCGTGCTGATAGTCAACCCCTTGCCGTAGGTCTTGTGGTGGAAGACGGATAACATTTCTTCCAGCATAGGTTGTGGCAAGCCACTGAACAGTGGCGACTTTTCCAATATGCTTAGATGCAGGGAACTGGCCGAATGGTTGCCCATGCTCATGCAGAAATATTGTTCGGCAGGTAAATGATGATTACAACCCCTTGTTCGTGATGAACGTAATGCAGGGTTGAATGATCCGCCAATCAACGAGCGTTTGCAAGTGCGACGGATAGAGGTTTTTGGCTTGCTGGCCGGGGAACTACAGCAGGGCAGATTGATATAAATTGCCCGCCCCGCTGAGTTTGTGTGGATCAATATTTATTGTGGATCAAGCCGCGCAGTCGTGCACGAATGGATTCATAAAGATCTCGCTGTTTAGGGTCTTTTCGGATAATGGCAAGCTCCTTCAATGCCTGGTTCAATTCCTTGCGACTCTTTTCATCAAGGTTCCCCCGGGCTGCGCTGTCGAGTTCGCTCTTGGCTGTGTCCAGGGCCTGGAAGATGTCTGCTGGGTCGCTCATGGCATAGAACTGCATGTTTTCGGCAAAGGCCACATGCTGCTTGGCTTCGATGAGGTCGGCGCGAAGGTCTGCTTTCGGACGTTTTTCTTTCCAACCGATAAAGGCTTTCTCCAGCTCCCGTTCAACCATGGAATCAATTTTCTTTAAGATCCCCTCGATATTGTTGCCAAAATCCTTGTCATGCTGGTCGAGTTTGACTGCCAGCTTGTCGATCTGTTTCCCCATCTGACGGATCATATTGAACCGATCCACTGCATCAGTGGTGGTTTTGTCGATGCTTCTTTTGTCCACTTCCAGCCACTTCCTGGCAGCCAGAAGATCGGCTTTGGCCTCCTCGAAGTTTTTGGCACTATAGTCCTGCCGGGCCAGATAGAGGTTGCTGCGAACCTCTGCAAGGGGAGAGGTGATTTCCATGGATAGGTAGAGTACGCTGCCTTCAGCCGCTTCCAGTGCCTTGTCGGCCTGCTGGAGATTGCCGTTGGCAAGCGCTTTCTGAGCCGTGGCGATATGCTCTGCAGTTGATGAGAGGGGTAGATCCATTTCGGTGTAGATCAGCGCTTCCTGTACCGCAACTAGAGCGTTTGTCGCTACTTCCTTATCCCCTTTTTTTAGTGCCTGTCCTGCTTTTTCCAAATGTTTTCGGGCCAGATGAACTGGGACAATATCCTCAATAGCTGTTAAATCAGAATAGATGGGAATAAGGTCTGTAGTGACATCTGCCGGCTTCTTGAAGTTCAGGTGCTCTTTTGCAACTTGGGTGTGTTTAATCGCCTTGGCAGTAGGGCGTGCGTCTTTGATGATCGCCAAGAGTGCCCCGGCTGCGCCCAATTCTTTCTCCGCCCGGCTCTGGTCTTTGTCGTGAATGGCAGAGCGGGCTTGAGCAATGTGCACCAGGACATTGGCTGCAGAAAAAGAGACATCATATTGCTGGTGGCTGCTTATGGTGTGCTTGGTGCTGGTATTCTGCGTGGTCTGGTCGGTGCTTTTTGCGGCCATACCTGCAGAGGAAAGTGTGCCCAGGGAGATTGCGATGAGCAATGGAAGTAGTTTTTTGCGCATTGTTTTCATATTGCTTATTCCTCTTCATGACAAATAAAACTGATACATGTAAATCCCCCCAAGGAAGAGAAATTTAGCAATTCCATCTGCTATTGGCTGTCACTTAACTGACAAATAGAAAAATATTTTATTGGTAATCCTGCAATGCCACGTGGATGACAGGCCGGGTGTCAAGAAAGGGATAGCCCATAGGGCATCTCAAGCGCATAGGCAGCACAACTCGTGTTGTACTGCGTTGGAATTAACAGGTTGTTGAAAATGCTGTTTTTCAATAACCGCTATGCCGTACAAGGATGTGTGGCCATTTCAATGAAAACAAGTCATTGAAAATAGCGGAAAGACAAAATTACTTTTTTGTCTTTCCGCGTTGAAAAAGAATCTTTAACAGGATTTTGTCAACATCCTGTTAAAGGCTCTTTCAGAGCCGCCCAATCCCCTCTTGGCTGCCGGGTATACGCGGTGATTTGCTATTTTACCCACACGATCAGGGGAGGAATCTAAATAGAGATGCCCCGAAAAATTCCAATTTCACAGGGTCGAATCTATATCATCAAAGCGCCACCTTTTGTTTTACGATAGAAGCGTAGCACCATCATTTTGACTGCATCATTGAAGACAAACCAGGTTAATGCGTAAGCCCACATGCTTAGCGCCCATTCCCAGCCGATAGGAGTCATCAAACCGAAGCCATATACGGCGATGATGGTGCCAACCACCCGGCTGGAGAAGGTAGCAGAGAAAAGAATCCAAGAAGGGTAGGGGCGTTTGAAAAACCAGTCATCGATGCGGGTATTGTATATCGTGCCGTGACCGGCAATGATTAATTTTGCAAAGAACACTGATTGCACGAAATCTATAGGTAGTTTCATGTAGACGATTAGCACCCAGAATAACAGGAAGGAAGAAAAGACTCCCGCCAGCCCCAGCCAAGTAGCCATAACCAATACTTGGTGCATGTCCCAACGCACCGGCCTTTCCCGTACCTTGGTATTGTCGTAAGCAATGGTCAAGATGGGGATGTCATTCAACAAAGCCAGTACGATAATCATCAATGCCGTAACCGGGTAAACCTGAAATAGACCGATCGCCAGGCTCATGAAGATAATTATACGAATAGTTTCGGCGATACGAAAAATTGTATAGCTTTGCATGCGCTCGAAGGTGATACGAGCCTGTTTGATGGCGTCAACGATAACCCGGAGGCCTGAAGCCATCAGAACGATATCAGCGGCTTTTTCTGGCGAATAGGGTGTACCGTTCACGGAAATGCCAATCTCAGAACTGGTTGTACTACTGCTGTCCCCAGTTAGTTTAACCTCATGACCAGCATTTTCTAATTCCTGGACAATGGTATCAAGGCTTGGCTCAACTAGCACAATATCCGCTGCTGCACGAGCTGCATCAGTGGCGCCACTGACAGCTATGCCTACGTCTGCCTTTTTTAAAGCAGGTGCATCATTGACGCCATCACCGGTCATACCAACGATATGCCCGGCTTTCTGTAATTTATCCACGATAAAATATTTGTCTTCGGGATACACTTGTGCGAAGCCATTTGCAGCTTCTATTTGGGCGACAATTTCTGACTCATGTTTCTTTATCGTTCCTTGGGGTAGCACTTTAGTAGTCAGTTCTTTGCGTACCTGATCAACGATATGCTCAACCGTCTGATCAAGCTGTTCGTTGGAGATATCCGTCTTGAGTGTTTTTAGCATCGCTTTGGAGATGACCTGTGCCAGCATCAGATATTCTTCTGCATTTTCCCCCTGAAGTTCACGAACATCCTCTATTTTATCGCCGATATCCAGCAATCTAGCTATGTATCGGGCGACTGCAAGGTTGTCACCAGTCACCATTTTTGTTTCTACGCCCTTGGCTTTGGCTTCTGCGATGGTATCTTTGGAATCTTCGCGGGGCGGGTCAAACAACGGTATCAGGCCGACAAAGGTGTATTCCCTTTCATCTGTTTTCCTGAAAGCTACTCCCAGTGTACGAAAGCCACGTTGTGCAAAGGTATCAACCTGGTCATAGGCAGCTTGTTTGTCAAAGTCATGGTTATGGCACAACTCAATGATGACCTGTGGTGCGCCCTTTGTCGCAACCACGTCAATACCATTGCTGGTAGATATGACAGCTTCAGTGCGCTTGATCACCGGATCAAAGGGGGTGAATTTCTTTAGTGTGTAGGTATCCAGTTTTGTCTGTAATCCACGTTTATTTATAACATTGAAAATTGGCTGCTCTATGGGATCCCTGTTTTCTGGTCGGCTGGCAAGCGCGGCATACAGAAACAGATCATCTTCTTTGAATGCTCCGGATACATAGGGTTGGGCAATGGTCATCCTGTTTTGCGTCAACGTGCCGGTTTTGTCGGAGCACAAGATATCCATCCCGGCGAGTTCTTCAATGGCATCAAGGCGACTGACAATGGCCTGTTTCTTTGCGAGAGCAACGGCGCCAATGGCCATGGTGACAGTCAATACCGCAGGCATTGCCACGGGAATGGCGGAGATAGTCAGTACCAGGGAAAATATCAGCAGTTCCGTCAGTGGTTCTCCCCGGTGTATACCCAAATATACGATGATGGCGATCATCACCAAGGTAAGTAGAATCAGGAAATTACCTACTTTGATGACCATGCGCTTGAAATGGCTGCGGCCCTCCATTTCTGCCTTGGCGACTAGGCCAACGGTTTTCCCAAAATAAGTGTTCAGGCCGGTGCCAGTGACAGCAGCAAGCATTTCGCCCTGTTTGACGACGGTGTTGGCATAGGCTTCTTCATCCGGTTTTTTATTGACGGGTAAAGATTCGCCAGTCATGGCAGATTGATCAATTTGCACAAAATCACTGCCTCCAAGCAGCTTGATGTCTGCTGGAATAACATCGCCAATTTTTATTTTTATAATGTCGCCGGGCACCAGTTCTGCCGCATCCAGTTGCTGCCATTGCCCGTCTCTCTTTACCAGTGCTACCAGGGCAAGTTTCTTTTTTAGTACTGCAATGGCGTTTAATGCCTTGGATTCCTGGTAGAAATCGACGAAAGCATTCACCAGCAACATCATCATGATAATGATGAAGTCCTCCCAACGTTGTGCGGAGGCTGAAAGAATCGCTGCTATTTCAATCATCCAGGGAATGGGGCCCCAGAATCTGCGTGCCAGCCTTGTTAGCCAGCCCGCTTCTTTGGTTTCTATGCGATTGAAACCAAATTTCTGCAGGCGCTTTTTGGCCTCTTCACTGCTGAGTCCGGTGTCTGGGTTGGTTTGCAGGGGTGAAAAATCAGTATCTGGCATGTTGGTTTACCCCTCGGGTTTTTCGGAGGCTGCATGTAACATTGGAAAATTATAAGCGGCGGAACAGGGGGGTACTGTCATTTATGTGACAAGTGGAAAAACAATATTGAAATGAAAGCAGCTAGCCCGGATATTTCACCCAGCCACCGAAAAATAAAGTTAAGCGCGCGTTATTTATGGATACTGTTGGAATATTAGCAAAGTACAAAGTGTAACCGGGCCACGGCTTGCGTTCACCCTCGCACTGATCTTGCCGCCCAGAGACGGTATTTCCTCAATCATCAATAGCTTGGGCTATTGATTCAATCGGAAATCCGCCTCTGAACGACAATCTCAGCACGATCATCGGACTCCTGAGTGAAACATCCGGCTAGTGTCTTTCTTATGGGATTGGTATCAATAGTTTATTTCAAGCTGCGATAACAGGTCGTCAGCGTTTTGCCTGAGTTTTTTTAAATCATCAATGATGAGATGGTGATTTTCAATATGCAATATCCCATCTTTCTTCATGGCCTGAAGGTGGCGATTGACCACTTGCCTGGCCGACCCCACCATGTGAGCAAGCATTTCATTCGATAAGTCGTGTAGCAGGGTGACATCAATACCAGTGGTCTTGTTGTTTTCCGGCGCTGTGCCCCCGGCCGCGTATCTAAGAACAAGCCTGGCCAACCGGGTGTGTATGTCGTAAAGGCCAAGATCCGCTGCCAATGCTTCCCTATCCCGAACCTGTTTGCCAAGATAGGGCATGAAATTGTCGTTAAACTCGGGGTGTTGTTTGATCCAGGTGCGTACTTTATCAATGGGTGCAGAGAGCAGCTTGAGGCTATCCAGGGCGCTGGGAGTAACATTATGGTGCTGACCGTCCAGCAGGGTCAATACATCATACATGTCGCCTTCCTTGAGAATGGATATGGTGAGCTGTTTGCCGGTGCCAGGATGTGTCTGAGTTAGCTGCATACGACCTTCCAGCACCAGATAGAATCGTTGCAGGGTGATGCGGCTATCATGGATGGAGCCCTTGTTCCAGGACTCGAAACGGAAGTGGGCCAGCATTGTATCCAATGTTTGCAGCGGCAGATTCTGAAACAATTCGGTTTGTGACAGTCGCTGGCGGTAGGTCTGATAAAGGGGAATGCCGTTTTTCATCTGTATCCTGTCAGGCTGGTTTTGGTAGCCCGTCATTCAAATAGATGCCATTCTATTTGGGCAGTGGGTTCATGCTATGGATCAGTAGAGCGAAAAGTGTAGCCTCACTTGAATGGCACTTACTTAACAGGTTGTTGAAAAACGTGTTTTTCAACAACCTGTTAAGCCAAAGATTTCGTTATGCATCATCCCGGTGCAGGCCAGGATCCAGGGCGGTCACATATCCCCGAGATCCTGGGTTCCAGCCTGCGCCAGAATGACCATGGTTTTTGCTTAAGTACGTGCCATTCTAGCCTGACTTGACTGCAGACGCACAGGATAGAGGTCAGTTTTCTTCATTTTCCATTGCAGGATGGTACTTCCCCTGCCGGGCGAGGCTGTTGAGCCGCGCCCGTTTCAGCAAAGCCTTCTGCGTATTTTTCCGATTCTCAGCTTTTCCCTGCCAGGCGTACAGGGCAGGTTGTTGCAGGGCGCGCCCATAGGAAATGCTTAGTTGCCATGGTGCATTTCCCTTCATCTGATTGATGGCATTGAGATTTCCGGTTGCTTCTTCAGGCCCTTGCCCACCTGACAGGAAATTGATGCTGGGCACGGCCGCAGGTACGGTGCGTTTCAGAATTTTGAGAGTGGCTTCAGCAATCTCTTGAGGTGCTGCGGTACGGCAGCTCTTGCCTGGAAGTATCATATTGGGCTTCAATATCATGTGTTCAAGATGGACGCCGTGCAGATGCAAAGCATGGAAAACGGAATGCAGCACATGTTCAGTGACGGTTGCACAGCGGTCAATATCGTGATCACCATCCATCAACACTTCTGGCTCAACAATGGGTATGAAGCCCATTTCCTGGCAGACAGCTGCATAGCGGGCCAGCACTTCTGCGTTGGCATGTCTTCCCATGTGTGTCGGATTGTGGTGAGTGATGGGGTAAACCTCCCGCCACTTTGCAAAGCGGGCACCCTGTTTTTTGTATCCTTCCAGGCGGCTTGCCAAGCCATCCAGGCCGTATGTGATCAAATCACCGGGAGCACCGGCCAAGGGGCCTTTGCCTTTATCTACTTTTACTCCGGGAACAATTTTTTGCGACCAGGCAACCTCCGGCAGTAGCACTTGATTTTCATCGGTCTGACCCAGGGTTTCTTCAAACATAATAATACCGCTGATAAATTTCCCAAGGCCAGGCGTACTTATCAGCAGTGAACGATAGTCGCGGCGATTCTGCTCTGTGGCTTCCACATCAATCGCAGCAAGGCGCTTTGTAATGGTAGGTAGACTTTCGTCGGCGGCCAGAATGCCGCGGTGCTCATCCACCAGATCTGAAATTGTCTGCTGCAATTCGTTTGCAGTGCTCATAATGCTCTCCTGTATTTTATAGCCACCACTTTGCCTTGATTCCCGCTGATGTTTCTTCATCGCAAATCTGCATTCATGCGGAAGAGGGGTGTGCAGATTGCAATGGATAGGTGGCACCCAGTTTTGGCATCACAACTTTTGTATTGTTCAACAACTTGGAAAAGGTCTGCATGCTTTTCTCTTCCCCGTGAACCAAATAGGTGGTGCCCGGATTGCCGGTTTTCTGTTGCCAGGCCAGTAGTTCTGCCTGATCCGCATGGGCGGAAAACCCACCAATGGTAAAGATTTCAGCATTTACCGAAAATTCCTCACCGAAGATGCGTACTCTATCGGCACCATCAATGATGCGGCGTGCCAGCGTTCCCCGGGCTGCATAACCGACAAACACGATGCTGCAACGTTTGTCCCAGAGGTTGTGCTTCAGGTGATGACGCACGCGTCCTCCGGTGCACATTCCGGATCCGGCCATGATGATCGCTCCACTATCGATTTGATTGATGGCAATGGATTCTGCGGTTTGTCGGGTGAAGTGCAGGCCTGGCAGATCAAAGGGGTCGCTTCCATCCTGGGATATTTTCAATGTCTCGGTGTCATAGCATTCCGGGTGGCGTCTGAATATTTCTGTGGCGGATATGGCCATTGGAGAATCCAGAAAAACATTGATGTAATGTTTGATCTGACCATTTGCCGTGCCTTCACGCAGGTAATAGAGGATTTCCTGGGCACGTTCAAGAGCAAAAGTGGGGATAATGACATTGCCACCACGGCCGATGGTGGTATTGACTGCGTCATACAGTTCTTCGATAGATGGCTGCAGTTGTTTGTGCAGGCGATCACCATAGGTGGTTTCCATGATTACGGTGTCAGCTTTTGGAGGTGTTGTGGGGTTCCGCAAAATGGCTCGGTTACTGTTGCCGAGATCACCGGAGAAGAGCACTGTGTGTCGATGTCCTTCTTCCTGGAGTTCCAGATAAATACATGCAGAACCAAGAATATGCCCGGCATCAATAAAGGTGGCACGAATGCCGGGTGCAATGTCTATGGGTTGGTTGTATACAGCATGTCGTCCGAAGCAGTCCAGGCTGTTCAATGCATCCAGGGTTGTATAGAGTGGCTCAATGTTGGTGCGTTGCTTGCCGGCATGCCGCTGGGCCTTGCGTTGCTGGTAACGTGCCTCCTCTTCCTGCAGTCCGGCAGAATCGAGCATTACCAGGCGTGCAAGTTCAGTAGAGGCAGAAGTCGTAATGATTTCCCCTTTAAATCCTCTTTTGACCAGCAGGGGGATGCGACCGCAATGATCGAGGTGTGCATGAGTAAGCAGCAGGTAATCAATGGTCTCCGGTTTAAAACCAAACGGTTCTGCGTTCTCTTCAGCGAGTTCGTGTCCGCCCTGATACATTCCACAATCAATCAGTATGCGCTTACCCGCGCACTCTAACAGATGGCAGGAGCCAGTCACTCCCTGGTCTGCGCCATGAAAAGAGATATTCATTGTTGTCCATCCTCTGAAAAATCTGCTCCTTGGGCATATGCTGTGGCCAAAAGCAGAAAAAGAATATTGTTGGTATGGCTTTCGGTGCAATAGAAATGCTGATTCCAGTTGTCTAGTACACTAGAGCCTAACCGCAAGTACATCGACTGAGGCAGTGTGTAATACATTGGTGGCTACAGACCCGGCTATCCCAAGGAAGCCGCGCTTCCCGTGGATTCCCAACACAATCAGATCCATATTATGCTGTGAAGCATACCCGGAAATTTCCCGACCGGCAGAATAGGCGCTGACAACTACGTCAACATCAGTGCTGACAATAATTTCCACTGCGGTTGCGCTACCTTTCGGACCCAAATTGTTCCGTAACTCTTCGAGCTCCGTGCGTGCTTTTTCGGTATAGAATTGTTCAGGATCAACATTCTCTGGGGCAATGCTGTGGTTGGGAATATCCTCGGGAAAATGTTCCAGTACATGTAGCAATGTCAGTCTTCCGCCGGTTAGCATTGCCAACTCACTGGCGCGCCGGGCTGCTTTTTCTGCAACGGGTGAAAAATCTGTTGCTACCAGAATATGTGTGTACTCAATCACAATGGTTTCCTCTTTACGATTCATATGCATAAATCCTTTGGCGACTAACATAGGACATTTTATGCTCCCTATCTGTCACTGAAGTGACAGTCTTTCACCACTTGTCCGCATGAAAATACAAAAACAGACGTTTAGGATTGTGTTTTTTATTTGTTCGGCAATGAGAGGCCTCAAAATGGGAAAGATGCAGGAAAAATTAAATGAAATTAGGGAGTTGACCGCTGAACTTCGCAATGACTACCCGACAGAGACAGATGCTTTCTTGGGATTTCTGAATAAAGCGGAATCAGGAAAAGCCTTGGGAATAAGGGAAAAGGAGCTTATTAATGTTGCATTGGCGGTGGCGGCTCAGTGTGAATGGTGTATTTCCTTCCATGTGGAGCAAGTTGTAAAGGCAGGTGGAACTCGTGATGAAATAGTGGAAGCTGGTTTCATGGCAGTCATCATGCATGGTGGTCCCGCTTATATGTACATGACACCACTGCTGGATGCCGTCAACGAGTTTTTGCCAAAAAAGGATTGATTGCAATTGGTGGGGCCATGTTGTGTCGTTGTCCAGCGATCTGAACAAAAGTCATGGCCCTGCCCACTACGATAGCGTAGATCTGCCTGACTGGCTCGGTATGCTTCAAACGCCTTTGCGGGGGCTCTGAAAGATCCTTTAATTCTGACGCAGTACACTTAGGTATCCACTGGCTTTGCCGGGATACTTGCTCATCCTGAAGCGCTATATTTGTGTTAAAATAAATCAACGGGAGCAGGGTGTTTTATTAGAATTTCATTCGCGCACGGCTTGCAGGGAGATAGCGAATGTCTGGGGCAGGGTTTTTGCGCTAGCGTACTGTGTCGGAACTATAGGCTCAGCCGAAAGGAATCCCTCAAAAGTGCCAGGACGGTGTTGGGGCGCTTGCCAAGGAACAACCATTGCCTGCGCCCCGCCTTGTCCTGGCACTTTTGGAGGGTTCTGAAAGAGCCTTTAATTCTGACGCAGTACACTAGGAGCCTGTTGGATGTAACCGTTTGAAGCGAAAATCACTGGGGGTGAACCAAATCAGTTTATCGTGTGAGGAGAATAGCAGGGCTATTTGACGATCAGGATAAGCTGAGTTAATCGCCATCCAGTGATTTGCAGCCAAACAGTGTTACATCCGACAGGCTCCTGGAACGATGATACGGGTGTTGCCACAGCAAACAATCTGTGCGGCAGTGCTTGAAAAGCGTACGAATTGCAGCAGTATCTGTCTGTGCCTGGGAACAAAAATGATAGGAGATTTTGAAGATTGGACGTCATGCGAGAACAAAACAGTTTTTCTAAAGAAAGGGAAGCAGGTGTTGGAGAAGCGTCTCAGGATTGTATTATTGTTTATGATCCTGATAGAGAGCATGGCGATAGCCTAGAGGCTGTGCTCAGGTTTCTGGGATACGATCTGCTTGCAGTATTCAGCCTTGAGCAACTTGCGAAGCAGCTGGTGCAGAATCCTGGCCTGTTGACTGTGATCATTACAGGTGATCAATCAGAAGTAGAGCAACAGCGCGTCATCCAGGTGTTGTCCAGCGAAGCACCGGATATTTTGCCAGTTGTATTGTATGCTCTCCCCTCTGAAGGCGATCAGCCTTTGCTGCTCAAATACCCGCCCAATTGGGTAGTGGTCAAGTTGCCTCTCACACACGCAGAGTTTTCCACTGCTCTGCAACGTGTTGGTGCTCATGCTCAACATAACAAGCAACAAGACAAGGGGGGGCGGCGTCCCACTCACTTGTTTCGGAGCCTGATCGGGCGCAGCCCGGCAATCCAGCGCATTCGTCATGAAATCGAGCAAGTGGGTCCCACAGACGCCAATGTGCTCATACTGGGTGAATCAGGAACGGGAAAAGAGGTGGTAGCGCGCAACCTTCACTACTATTCGAAACGCCGCAACAAGGCTTTTGTACCGATAAACTGCGGTGCCATTCCCCGCGATCTGCTGGAATCAGAGCTGTTTGGGCATGAGAAAGGGGCCTTCACTGGTGCGCTTACCGTGAGGGAAGGGCGCTTTTCCATGGCCGCTGGTGGCACCCTGTTCCTTGACGAAATTGGTGAAATGCCCATGGATATGCAGGTAAAGTTGCTGCGAGTCCTGGAAGAGAGGGTTTTCGAGAGAGTAGGCGGGAACAAACGTATCAAGGCGGATGTGCGAATTGTTGCAGCCACCAATTGTGATCTGGAACAGATGGTTTCAGAGGGGAGCTTCCGCGAGGATCTTTTTTATCGCCTGGAGGTTTTCCCTATCAACCTGCCTTCGCTGCGTGATCGTGCTGAAGACTTGCCGTTATTGATTTCCCAACTGAATGAGCGTCTGGAGTACGAAAAACAGTGTTCTGTCGGGTTTTCGCCAAATGCAATTCTGGCCTTGTCACATTACCATTGGCCGGGAAACGTGCGTGAGCTGGCCAATCTTATCGAACGGCTTGCCATCCAGTATCCGAATGGGCTGGTGCAGGCGCAGGACTTGCCCGGAAAGTATCGACCCAATGTGACCGGGCCTGCCAAAGATGATCTGCAGCTTGAATTTTTTACTGAGCAGAACAATCAGGCTCAAACTGCCGCTTCGAATTCAAGTATCCAGATGCCAAAAATCTCACCAGATGGCCTGGATATGAAATCCTATGTGTCTGACATAGAGATGAACCTTATATCCCAGGCGCTGGAAGAAACGGGAGGCGTGGTGGCGCACGCAGCAAAACTGTTGGGGCTTCGCCGCACTACGCTGACGGAAAAGATGCGGAAATACGGTTTGCAGCGTCCACAATCTGCTGCGGCACAAGACTGACTCGGCGCCTGGTATGTATGCGGTGAAAGCATAGCCCGCTGTGTCTATTTGCATCTCATCTTTGATCGTTTGCGCCGATCGCCAGCCTCTTTTTTGAGGACATGACAGGTGATCAGGTCAGCATCTTCTTCTCGTATGTTCTTGAATTCCACTCCAATCTTGTAGGGGTAGTGCTTGTTATCGTCATCATTGGTGCGTTTGCAGTAGATAACAGTGGCATAGGTAATAATGCCGGTATGAGATGGCAGGAGCAGTAACCACAGCTCCAGCAAGGTTCCCAGCTCCAGTGGCTTTTGCGCCAGGAAAGATGTACCGCCGGCACTGAGGCTGGCTTTTTGTGCAGGCAATTTGCTCAGGTCGTGATCCATCTGAAATGCCATGTCGGCAAGCAGGTCAAGTTTTTGATCCATTGCTTTCAGATAACATGCCAGTTCTTCTGAGTGCTGCTCCAGAACATTGCGTACCGGGCGTATTTTCTGGTCAATGGCGGCAAACTGCGCCTTGATGGTAAAGCTGTTGGTATTTGCGGCCAAGTCCCCTTTTCCTGTTTGAAGCTCCAGGCTGCTGGCTTTGCGGAATTTCAGGATAACATTGTCTTCAATACGTACAAAGCTGCGCCGCTCTATGCCTTCTTTGTCTTTGGCTTCCATTGTATTCAGTCCTCTTGTACCTGTGGCTTGATTTCATCTTCTGCATTTGTTGCTGGCGGGAGATGACCATCTGTAGCCAGGGCCGGTTTTTCCTCATTGTTGCGAAGTAGTGGTGGTATATCTTCCAGATTGCCATCCGTATCCTTTCCGTATTCCAGCGTTACCTCCACGCGCCGGTTTAACGCTCGATTTTTAGCAGTGTCATTGGGAGCCAGGGGTCTGGTATCTGCAAATGCTTTTATCTCAAACCGCTCCTTGTCGATGATACTGTCCTTGCTCAATTCATGGAGCACGCTTACAGCACGGGACGCCGAGAGCTCCCAGTTGGAGCGGAAATGGGTGTTGTGAATGGGGATATCATCCGTATGCCCGGAAACTACAATCCTGCCGCTGGTAGGTTGGATGGCCTTGTTGATCTTGGTAATGACATCCTTGAACGGCTCGATCATTTTGGCACTGCCTGAGGGAAAAGATCCTTTTTCCTGGATCCGAATAATGATTTTTTGGTCTTCAATATCCACCTCGATAAAGCCCTTTTCAATTTCCTCCTTGAGCGCCACCTTGATTTTTTCGCCTTCTTTTTCCAGGTCAGATTTTTTGGGCTTGTTTGTTCCAAGAACTGGAAACTGTCGGAAATCATCCATAGTGGACTGCCGCACCTGATTCATGGGGGTAGGCTGGGTTTTGCCGGGGGAAAACTCGCGGGCAATAATATTGATTCCCTTCGGGGGATCCTTGACATTGACTTGCCGTTGTACGCCAAAAGCCTGCTTCATGGAGCCTGCAACCTGTTTGTATTTCTGTACATCCATTTCCGAGAATGAAAACAGCAAAACGAAGAATGCAAGCAGCAAGGACATCAAATCTGCGAAAGTCATTACCCACATGGGGATGCCTTCCGGGCATTTCTTTGGCTCGCAGTTGTCACTCATGGTGATTTCTCACAGGTTCTGTTTGTCGCTTGCTTTTGGTCAGGCTGCCTTGCCTGGCTTGGATCCTTCAGGCAGATAGTTTTGCAGCATGCCTTCAATCACCCTCGGGTTCAGCCCTTCCTGAATGGCGCTGACGCCTTCCAGGATCATGGATTTATTGATTCCTTCCTCTTTGTTTCGGTGGGCCAGCTTGTCTGCGATAGGCAAGGCCAGGGCATTGGCGATTACCGCGCCATAGAATGTGGTTAGCAGGGCTACTGCCATGGCGGGTCCAAGTGCTTTGGGGTCATCCATGTTGGACATCATTTGCACCAGTCCTATCAGGGTGCCAATCATTCCCATGGCGGGAGCAACATCACCAATTGCCTTGAAGATATTGATGCCATCTTCATTTCTCTCGATGGTGAGGTTAATGTCCTTGCTGAGCATTTTGCGTACGAATTCCGAGTCATGGCCGTCCACCAGTAATTCGATTCCTTTTTTCAGGAACTTGTTTTCTACTTCCACCTGCTCCAGACCCAATAAACCCTCTTTGCGGGCGATATTGGCCAGTTCAACACTTTGCTCAATCAGCTCGGTGGGTTTCTGTGGCTTGTAGATAAACGCCTTGCCGGCAACCGTGAAAGCGCTCAAGGTCAGGGAAAGAGGGAACTTCATCAGAGTTACCATGAATGTTCCGCCTACTACGATCATTAGTCCGGGAACATTCACAAACATGCCAAAATCACCTCCAAGCACAATGGCGATTGCGATGGCAGCCAAAGCGCCAACCAGGCCAATTAGTGTTGCTAGATCCATATCAGGTCTCTCTTGGAAAGCGGTTGATGTTATGTTCCATTGCTGGTTGGTTGTAACCAGCAGCAACATGGTTTTCTACTGTTTTGCTCATGCCTAGAATGTCGGTCGAGGGAGGGAAAACTTTAGCTTTATGTGGAACTGGGCTGGGGATAAGCTGAGAAATAGCTGTACCTGATTCAGGCGGAGCTAAACTGGTTGCGTCCCTTGTGCTTGGACTGGTAGAGAGCCTGATCTGCACGCTCAAAGGCATCTTCAGGAGTGTCTCCTTTTTGGTACTCACTGATGCCACAGGAAACGGTAATGGTGACTTTCTTTTTTCGAAAATGAAAAGCACACTGTTCCACAGCATTTCGTAACTTTTCTGCTATCGCCATGGCGCCGTTGGCATTGGTTTCTGGCAGGAGCAGCACAAACTCATCCCCTCCATAGCGGGCGATCAGATCGGTTTCCCGGGTCATTTTCTGCAGTTGCCCGGCAATGATCTTGAGCGCCTTGTCACCTGCCCGATGGCCAAAGTTGTCATTGATCTGTTTGAATTTATCAATATCCACAACCATGATGGAAAGGGGCTGCTTATAGCGTTTCCAGCGGGCATATTCCTGCTGCAATCGCTCTTCATAGGCGTGACGATTCGGGATGCCGGTCAATGTGTCGTTGAACGCCTGCAGGTTTTGCTCGCTGGCCTTTTTACGCAGGGCTTCTGTTTCCTGCTCCACTTCGTTCAGGCGCTGAACCAGAACTTCCATTTTTTCTTCAGCAGCCTCTACCAGCTTTTGTTCCTGAAGCTGAAACTCCTCCATATGATTACGGATGGCATCTACACGTTGTTGAACCATGGACTTTAATTGGTTGAGATCAGTAGCTGATCTGGCCTGGGATTCGATATGACTGGTTTGTTCCTGTATTTCCTCTTCCAGTTTGTGGTGGCATTCGTTGATAGCCTGGTTGGTAGAGTTTGATTCTTCCAGGGCGCCGTCAATTGTTGACAGACGATTCATGAGCTGCCCAAGGAAATCTTCCAGCCCTTTTCTTTCCTGGTGTATTACGCTGCGAATATTGTGTATCAGGTTGGTGATATCCTCAATCACCTGCGGTACCTGGTGGAGCTCCGGTTCGTCCACCAGCGTTAGCTTTATGCTCTTCACCTGTTCCTCCAGTTCGGAAGGGACAGACAGATCGTCCAGCAGTTGAAGCAGCTTCTCATTGATTTTTGCTAGCACATCATGGTTTTCTGCAGGGGCTTCACCTGCTCCTTTGAACAGGGAGGAAAGCAGCCCCCGGCTTTTTGATGTGGCAGACTGATTGCCCAAGCTGCCCTGCAAGGCCTGATTCAGCAGCGGCAGGCAGGCTTCGAGATTATCTGCAATTTCGATTTTGGTTCGTGTTTCCAGTGAACGGCTAACAACAGGTTCCCACTCTTTCTGGTACTGATCCGGTAGTTGCAAGTGGCTCAGAAAATCACCTAACAGTTGTCCTATCTCTTCCGCCTGGGCCGGGCGGTTTGTGCTGGCCTGCATTAAAAAACGGTACAGTTTCTCTGAAATGCGCTTTAGATCAGGAAAGCTTGCACTACGCAAATCGTCTTGCAGGGATTCCAGTACTTCATCCAGCTGTTCATCCCAACCATTGGCAGCAAAACTCAGGCGCAAGAGAATGTCCTGAAAATATTGCTTGTCCTTCTGTGCTACTTTGTCAGTTTCAGAGCCTGCGGAAACAGGAGAAAGTTTTACAGGCTCTCTCTTGATGCTGTCTTGCTCAATGGTCTGATTCAGGTTTGACATGGGTGTCTATCGCTTTGGAAATAGTCGTCATTCTTTTGTAAGGTGTTGGTCTGACTATTTTTATCGGCGTGAATTGTAATAACTTTAGGTTTTAGACCGATGCGCTTCTGTTTGTGTGAACAAAAGCCGAAAACAGGAAGCGTTTGGAGCGAATTGACTGCAGGCTCGGGAATCTGCTGTCAGGCCTGGCCCAGCAAGCGGGAAGTGCTTGACGGGGTAGTACAACCCTGGGGATCATAATTGCAATCATTCTTGTTTTCTGCACGAAGCAGATTCAAAGCCTGCTGCAGATGCTGATGATCCAGCTTGATAATTGTGCCGTTAAGGCGGTTGCTCTCATGGCATTGAGTGGCAAGCTCCAGTAGCTGCCGCCACAGTGGAAGCAATGGGCGAGCCTCCGCTTCCTTGCGGAGAAAATCAGTTATTTCCTGAGGATGACAATTGACATCAATGCTATCAAACAGCTGGTTGCGCCTGGTTTCCAATTCCTTTAGTTCTGCAACTTTTGCATCTTTTTCTGCAATCAGCTGCAATAGCTCATCAGCATCCCGTTCGTAGGTCAATGCTGCGGTTTCACTATCAAGAATCTGCTTGAGCTCACCCATGCGGGCAAGCTCCTGATCCAGCAGTGAATACAGGCAACGATGAAAGTCGAGTTCTTCAGACGGCATAATATTTGTTGTTAATCTTTGGGCTTGAGAGCCATATCAAATTCCATCATGCGCTCCGCAATGTGTGTTGGATCAACAGAGTAGGTGCCATCCATGATGGCCTGCTTTACCTGTTCTACCCGTTTGGTATCCACCACGGGCTGATTTTCTACGGCAACGCCGATTTGTCCCAGGCGAATTGCTGTTTCAGACAGGCTGACGGTATCACTGACGGACGATTTTCCTGTAGATTGCTGGGCGCTTGCAGACTCGCTTGCTGATCCCTTGATCTGGGAGGAATCTCCGGATCTGGGAGCTTGTGCATTGCTTAGTCCATTGATATCAATAGGCATTTTAGGTGTCTCCTGGTTTTTTCATTTGCTGCTGCTAACATTAACATCGGCGGGTGAAAAAAAAACTTAAGTCAAAATTTTGGCGTTTTTTCTGATCCGCATAAAAGGCTGGATGATTGTCTGCTTCATATCCCGACTTTCACCTTGCCAGTTGCGGTTACGACGCCCTCAATGATTCTTTTTGAAGAGAGGTTCTTCACTTGAATGTGATCTCCGGCCGAAGCGTTTGCCAGCGCCTTGCCTGGCATACTCACCGTTATGCCACTGATTTTTGCTATCAGCGTAACCCGCTGCCCGCGCCTGATAACCTGGGGTGCCTCTACCATCACCGGCGTCAAAGGAAGCCCACCCGAAATATTTCGTTTCAGCTTCATTCCCTGCAAATCCCGTGGGTTAACGTAGTATCCCTGAGGCAATTTTGCAAGGTTGCGCCTGGCTACTTTGATCTGGTTTCCGCCGAGAATCGTGCCTCGGGGAAGCGCTTCTGCGGCGACCACGACCTGTTTGTATATGTTAACTGTGGCCGGGACATATAAAGTCCAGGATTTGGGGTGAGTGCAGCGCACTCCTACGCTGGTATTCCCCAAGGTTCTGCCACCGGTAGGAAGAAATGTTTCCAATGGTTCCTCGCATGCAGCCAATTTCAGGCGTGGATCCAATCTTCCCATAGTGATCTCGGCAGGCTTTTCATGGAGGTCTGTGCTGTATGTTTCCATAAACTGCCTCGCAGCTTCCAGTATGGATTCCAGGCTTTGCGCAGTAGCTCCCCCGGCCTGCGTGCTCTGCAACAGCATCAGGGACAATCCTGCCAATAGTGAAGCCAGCCTGCTACGCATGCTGATGCACTCTTGTATTGGGGTATTTATCATTCATGCCATGTTTGCTTGCAATATGTGTGCCGGATGCCGGTCGAACAATTGGCGCTGCTATATATCTTTCTTCAGAAATTATAGTAACCTATTGGTAATAAAGGGTGTTTTCTTTTCGTCACACCACACTGGATGCTGTTTTTTATGAATGCCTTGTCCTGGAAAAGCACGGGGATTTTGGCCGGAGGCGGTTTTTTGACAGCCTTTGCAAATATGGATGTATAAACAAAGTACCCGTAAATTTCCCGCAGAAGCATAGGGTTAGCAAGGGTTTCATAGGGTATCGGGCGTGAGAAACAGGTTTTTTGTTTCATCAAGACCTCCTATATGAGCTGCCGATTCCTCTGCCGGGAAGCGGCAATCTATTGCCGTTGCTGCGACTGGAAAAACACACAAATACAGTAACTCATTGATTATTAGCGGTAAATGCAAATTGGCACGATTATCGCATTATTTTCCAGCAAAATATTTAAGTTGGAGAAAAACATGCCGCTATCGTTCGATTCTGCTCTGGGTATTCATGCCAAGGCACTCGACGTGCGTGCAAAACGCACTGAATTGCTTGCATCCAACATTGCCAATTCTGATACCCCCGGTTTCAAGGCCAGGGATATAGATTTTCGGTCAGCACTCTCCAATGCGAGCAGCCAGTCAAAAACTGGGTTGCAGCAAACCAATGCCAGGCACCTGTCAGCTTCCGGGGGTTCTACGAGCTTCACTACTCTTTATCGTGTGCCCAACCACTCTTCTCTGGATGGAAATACGGTGGATGCGCAACTGGAAAAAGCTGCATTTTCTGAAAATGCCTTGCGCTATCAGGCCAGTCTGACATTTCTGGATCGAAAGTTTAAAGGGCTGGTTGGAGCCCTGAAAGGAGAATAATCGTGGGACTATATGATGTTTTCAATATTTCCGGTTCTGGCATGAGCGCACAATCGGTGCGCCTGAATACCGTGGCCAGCAACCTTGCCAATGCTGATTCGGTGAGCGCCAGCCCTGAAAAGGCATATCGCGCCCGCCAGCCGGTGTTTGCAGCGGTGCTCTCGGTGCTGAATGAGGGGAAACAATCCGCCGGGGTGCGGGTTGCTGGCATCGTTGAGAGTCAGGCGGAGATTCCCAGGGAATACCAGCCCAACCATCCCATGGCTGATCCTGATGGCTATGTATACAAGCCCAATGTGAACTCTGTAGAAGAAATGGCGAACATGATCTCCGCTTCCCGTTCTTACCAGAACAATGTGGAAGTGCTCAATACTTCCAAACAGTTGTTGCTCAAGACTTTGAATATTGGGCGCTAATAATCGAGGGCATTACGATGACAAATGAAGTCACCAACAATTCTAACGGTGTCTTTGGGGCTTCTCCCCAACTGCAGGGTACAGGTCGTTCCAGCAGTGATATGGGGCAGGAGGACTTTCTTGAACTGATGCTGGCACAGATGAAGAACCAGGATCCAACCAAGCCACTGGATCCCAATGAATTCATGAGCCAACTGGCCGAATTTTCCACTGTCAATGGTATCCAGGAACTTCAGCAATCCTTCGATTCCCTGGCGGCTGTCATGTCAACCGATCAGACTCTAAAAGCAGCGAGCATGATAGGCCATGCCGTGATGGCGCCCGGTGATACCAGTGTTCTGGAGGAAGGTGGGAATATTGTTGGACAGGCACTACTGAACGGAAGTACCGCTGATCTGAATATCAAGATTTATGATTCCCAGGGCTCATTGGTGCGCACCATCCCCATGGGCAATAACGCCCCCGGTGCCGTACCTTTCAAATGGGACGGGTTTGCGGAAGACGGCAGCCCGGCGGCGCCGGGAAACTATCGCATTGTTGCAGAGGTTGAGGTTGACGGCAGCATCCAAGAAGTTGCTACAGAGGTTCGCAGCAAGGTGGACAGTGTCAGCCTCAGTTCCTATGGGAGCATTTTGCTCAATCTAGACAATGGCACTTCCATGCCACTGGAAGCGATCCAGACCATTATGTAAGTGAAAGAACCTCTGATCAGGTCATGAGCTCATTTCCTGTGCCCAGGCCCAATCAGAGGTCCCTAAAGTTATTAACGGAGAAAAATTATGTCATTTAATACAGCATTGAGTGGTATCCGGGCCGCATCCGGTGACCTGGGCATTATCGGCAACAATATTGCCAATGCCAATACCACTGGTTTCAAAGGTTCCCGCGCCGATTTTGCAGACGTTTATGCGGCAAGCATGATGGGTGCTCCCGGCACGGCCATCGGTCAAGGTGTGCGCCTGCAAGGAGCCGCTCAACATTTTGGTCAGGGAAATATATCCTTTACTGGAAATGCGCTGGATCTGGCCGTCAATGGACGGGGATTCTTTCAACTTTCTGATGCCAGTGGCGCATCAGTTTATTCCCGTGCAGGTAATTTCCATCTTGATCGGGACGGCTATGTGGTAAACAGTGACGGGCTTTTCCTGATGGCAAGAGGAGCTGACCAGAACGGGGCAATTACCGGTGGTATTGGGCCAATGCGGATTGATACCTCCTATGCCCAGCCGAACCCGACTTCCGCCTTGAATGCCAATCTCAACTTTGATGCGCGTTCAGGAGAAACCGATAGCGCATGGGCGCTAATTGGTGGCGCACCGGATCCTGCAGGGTACAATTCCACCACCACGACTTCGGTGTATGACAGTCAGGGAAACCCGCACGATATTACTCTCTACTACAGCAAGCAGGATCCTGCCACCAATCCCAACTCCTGGACAGTGCGTACCATGATTGACGGGGTGGTTCAGGACACCACTACTGTAATCTTCAATGACGATGGCTCTTACAGCAGCCCAGCTACCATTAATTTGTCCTGGAATCCAGGTGGTGGTGCCACTCCAGGCCAGGCAATTGCCATTGATCTGTCAAAAAGCACCCAGTACGGTAGTGATTTTGCGGTTAACTCAATCTACCAGGATGGATTTTCCACGGGTCAGATTCTGGGTGTGGATATCGATCAGGAAGGCACGATTTTCGCTCGCTACACCAATGGCCAATCCCGGAGCATTGGTCAGATGGTGCTGGCAAACTTCGCCAATGAACAGGGGCTGCAACCGCTGGGCAATACTGCCTGGGCAGATACCAATGCTTCCGGCCCTCCAATCGTTGGAGCACCAGGTACCTCTGGGCTGGGGTCAATCCAGTCCGGTGCACTGGAAGAATCCAACGTGGATCTTACCGAGCAGCTGGTGAAAATGATTGTGGCACAACGTAACTTCCAGGCCAATGCACAGACTATCCAGACGGAAGATACCATCACGCAGACAATCATCAACCTGCGCTAACCGGGATAAATTACCATGGATCGCATGCTCTACATCGCTATGACCGGCGCCCGGGAAACCATGAGATCCCAGGCGGTGAACACCAATAATCTGGCCAATGCCAGCACCACCGGCTTTCGGGCGGATATGGAATCTTTTCTCAGTCTGCCGGTATATGGGCCGGGTTTTCCCGACCGGGTCTATGCTGTGGCGGATGGTGCCGGCGTGGATCTCAGCGGTGGTTCTGTCCAGAGCACGGGAAGAGAGCTGGATGTGGCAGTCAAGGGGGCAGGGTGGATTGCGGTGCAGGCCCCGGATGGGGGTGAAGCATATACCCGCGCCGGTGATCTGCGGGTGGACAGTTTCGGCATCCTCACTACCGGTGCCGGTCATCCGGTACTTGGTGAGGGTGGCCCAATTGCTGTTCCACCCAACGGCAAGCTGGATATTGGTGCCGATGGAACAATTACCGTGCAACCATTGGGTCAGGGAGTCAATGCACTGGCGACTGTGGATCGAATCAAACTCGTCAACCCCCAATCTGCCAACCTGGCAAAAGGTGAAGATGGACTGATGAGATTGCGCAACGGTGCACCAGCCGAAGCAGATGCGGTGGTGAAACTGGCTTCCGGTGCGCTGGAATCGAGCAATGTGAATGCCGTGGAGTCCATGGTGCGAATGATAGAGCTGGCCCGCCAGTTTGAAACCCAGGTGAAGATGATGAAAACGGCTGAAGAAAATGATGCCGCTGCAACGAAATTGATGAGTATGAGTTGATGCGGTTTTGCTAGTGCAAACCAAATGTTACACCTGTTGCACATCGTCAACAGGTACAGAACAGGAGAAAACCAATGAATCCGGCACTATGGATTGCAAAAACAGGCCTGGAAGCGCAGCAGACGCGCATGGCCACCATTTCCAACAATCTGGCAAATGCCAGCACCAACGGCTTCAAGCGCTCCAGGGCGGTATTTTCTGATTTGCTCTATCAGAACCTGGCACAGGTCGGCGCACAGTCCTCACAAGATACGCAGCTGCCTTCCGGGCTGAATCTGGGTACGGGTGTGCGCACTGTGGCGACAGAAAAAATCTTTACCCAGGGGAACATCGTGCAAACCGGCAATGCGCTGGATGTGGCTATCAAGGGGCGGGGCTTTGTACAAATCCTCATGCCTGACGGTTCTCAGGCATACAGCAGGGATGGCACCATGCAAATGGACTCGCAAGGCCAGCTGGTCACTTCCATGGGCTACCCTGTGCAGCCTGGTATCAGTATTCCGGCAGATGCCCAAAGCATCACTATTGGTTCTGACGGTACGGTATCGGTCGTCACGGCCGGTTCTTCTGCGCCCACGCAGGTGGGCAATGTCCAGTTGGCGGACTTTATCAATCCGGCAGGGCTGCAGGCCATTGGTGACAATCTGTTTCTTGAGTCGGGTTCCAGTGGTGCCCCCCAGGTTGGCACTCCGGGATTGAACGGTCTGGGCACCTTGATTCAAGGCTCGCTGGAAAGTTCCAATGTTAATACAGTGGAAGAGCTGGTGAACATGATTGAAACCCAGCGTGCCTATGAGATGAACTCCAAGGCCATTTCTACAGCAGATCAAATGCTGCAATACGTGAACAACAACCTGTAGGAGACAGGAGTATGAGCAATCGACAACTGCGTAGATTGCCCTTGGTCGGTGTGGCATTGGGGCTATTGTTTCTGAGTGGCTGCTCGATGCCGAAAAAGGGAGATACCAAATTCGTCGCCACACCGCCAGTCCTTGTCGCCCCGGCGCCAACTTCCAGCGGCGCAATTTACCAGGCAGATACGGCTTTGAGATTGTTCGAAGACCTGAAAGCACGGAAGGTGGGCGATATTCTCACCGTCGTTCTGAATGAACGCACCAATGCCGAGAAGAAAGCAGATACCTCAATGGACAAAGCTTCGGAATCCAGTATCGGGATTCCGAAAATATTTGGACAGACAGTGCCCGAACTGGAAAACAGTGTGAGTGGCGGTCACAAATTTGCGGCGGAAGGCGACAGCAAACAGAGCAATAAACTGGAAGGAAGCATTACCGTCACTGTGGCCCAGGTTCTGAGTAATGGCAACCTGGTGATACAGGGAGAGAAATGGATCACCATAAATCATGGAGAGGAGTTTATTCGTATTCGGGGCATTGTACGTCCCTTGGATATTGGGCCGGATAACAGCATTTCTTCCACCAAGGTGGCGGACGCCCAAATTCTATATAGCGGTCGCGGTTCCCTGGCCCGGGCCAACAAGCCCGGCTGGCTAACCGAATTTTTCTTCAGTCCGCTGATGCCGTTTTGATGCGGTAATTGAAAGGTAAGTAATATGAAAGCAATTTCCATGGCTGTTGTCGTTTTGCTGGGATTTATCGCTGTTCCCGTGCAGGCAGAGAGAATAAAAGACCTGGCTTCTGTTGCTGGTGTGCGTGAAAACCAGCTGGTGGGTTATGGTTTGGTGGTGGGTCTGGATGGTACTGGCGACAAGACCAGCCAAACCCAGTTTACGGCACAAAGCCTCAAAAGCATGTTGGCCCAGCTCGGTGTAGTGGTGCCGCCTGGAGTCAATCCCAAACCCAAGAATGTGGCTGCTGTAATGATCAGTACAAGCCTGCCACCCTTTGCCAAGCCCGGGCAAATGATTGATGTGACAGTCTCTTCCTTGGGTAACGCCAAAAGCCTGCGCGGCGGCACCTTGCTGATGGCTCCGTTGAAAGGTGCAGACGGTAGGGTCTATGCCATTGCCCAGGGAAACCTGATTGTGGGTGGGTTGGGTGTGGAAGGCAAGGATGGTTCAAAGGTGACGGTAAATATCCCCAGCGTGGGACGTATTCCCAATGGTGCGTCTGTGGAACGGGCGGTAGCCAGCCCTTTCGCCAGCGCCAACAAGCTGGTACTGAATCTGCACAATGCCGATTTCACCACGGCTCACCGGGTAGTGAAGGCAATTAACCAGATGATAGGCCAGGGCACGGCCAAGGCGCTGGATGGAGGCTCTATTGAAGTGCGGGCGCCAGTGGATCCTTCCCAGAAAGTCGGTTTTCTCTCCATTCTGGAGAATATCACCCTTGAACCTGGTGAAGCGCCGGCACGGGTGGTGATCAATTCACGCACGGGAACTGTCGTTATCGGCAGTCATGTGCGGGTAACGCCAGCAGCGGTGGCCCATGGCAGTCTGATGGTTACGATTTCCGAGCAGACTGCTGTCAGCCAACCATCACCTTTCTCCCGAGGGGGAAACACGGAAGTGGTTCCGCAATCCAGCGTGCAGGTTACCCAGGAAGATGCGCGCATGTTCTTGTTCAAGCCCGGAGTAAAGCTGAATGACATTGTGCAGGCGGTAAACCAGGTTGGCGCTGCGCCGGGTGACCTGGTAGCCATCCTGGAAGCACTGAAAGAAGCGGGAGCGTTGCGCGCGGAGCTGATCGTTATCTGATCTGAACAAACCATGAACAGTCAATTGAGCAAGGCAGGCATTTATACCGATTTCAACGGATTAACGGAACTGAAAGCCAGTGCCCGCAAGCAGTCACCCGAAGCCCGCAAGGAAGTCGCCCGCCAGTTTGAAGCCATGTTTATTCAGATTATGCTCAAATCCATGCGTGATGCCGGCAGCCTGGGAGAAGGGGGCGGGGAGAGTGATCAAACCCGTTTCTACCAGCAAATGTTTGACCAGCAAATTGCCCTGGATCTGGCGAATAACAAGGGAATTGGGCTCGCAAAGGTGTTTGAACAGCAGCTGGGGGGGGAGCAACAGGTTGTTTCTGATGGTGATCTTTCCCTGTCTGGCCGTAAATCCTTCCATGTGCAGCAAGCTGTTGCTGCTCCGGTGGCAGAAACTGCTGCCGCCCCGGCTGAAGCCAGGCAAGAATGGTCGCCTGGAAGCCCGGAGGAGTTTATCCGGGATCTCTGGCCAGCCGCACAACAAATGGCGGACAAGCTGGGGGTCACGCCTGAAGTTCTTATTGCCCAAGCGGCGTTGGAAACCGGCTGGGGCAGGAAAATGCCGGATGGCGCGCAGGGAAGCAGCATGAATTTGTTCGGCATAAAGGCCGATTCCCGCTGGAAAGGGCAAAGCGTTCAGGTTTCCACCCTGGAATACCGGGAGCATGTTGCAGTACGCGAACAGGCCAGCTTTCGTGCTTACGATTCCACGGAAAAAAGCATGGAGGACTATGTAGCCTTTCTGCAGGACAATCCCCGATATGAAACCGCCCTGAAACATGCAGCCGATCCCCAACGATTTCTGAAAGAGCTGCAGGAAGCAGGCTACGCCACGGACCCCCGGTATGCGGAGAAAATTCAGGGGATCATGACCAGTGATCGTTTCGCCGGGGTTGTAGATCAGCTGAAGGAAGGGTAATGGAAAATTTTTCCTCAAGTTTAACTATCGGTTGCCGATAGCCTTGTCAGGGAGATTAGCGATGACTCCCCCTGATGGCAAAGCCTGGCGACCGGAGGCCGGCAAATGAGAAAACCTATAATCTGTTTGAAGAACCCGATAGTGCTTGCAGTGCAAGACCTTATTGCCCTCGTATGCAATGCACATCCATGCCATCGTTTTTTGTCGGCAATACCTGTACAGACAGGTTTTGCTGGAAACATCCGGAGATAGCCCATGACCACTGGAAATATGCTGGGAATCGGCACATCAGCACTGCGGGCTTTCCAGCGAGCCCTGAATACCACAGGCCACAATATTGCCAATGCAAATACGCCCGGTTATAGCCGTCAGCGTGTGGATTTGTCATCTGCCACGCCGCAATACGCCGGCTATGGTTACATTGGCACCGGGGTGCGCACTGATGCAGTACAGCGCTTCTACGATGGCTTTGTTGAAAACCAGGTGAGAAACTACACTGCTTCAACTACCGAATTTCAGACATTCCACAACTACTCTGCCCAGATCGACAACGTACTGGCAGATCCTGATGCCGGCCTGAGCACCGCCATGCAGCGTTTCAACAGCGCAGTACAGGACCTTTCCAATGACCCGGTGTCGACAGCCGCCCGCCAGGCCATGATCAGTGAAGGGCAGGGGCTGGTGGATCGTTTCCATTCCCTGGGTGGCTGGCTGGATGACATGAATACCCAGGTCAACAATGATCTGAATGCCAGCGTTACCGAAATCAACCGCATCAGCACCGCTATCGCCGACCTGAACAAGGAGATTGTGCGCGCCAGCGGCGTTGCCGGTGAGCAGCCTCCAAATGATCTGCTGGATCAGCGTGACAATCTTGTGCGTGATCTGTCGGAGCATGTCTCTCTTAGCACCTTGACCCAGGATGACGGGTCTGTAAACGTGATGATCGGAAGCGGACAGGCGCTGGTGGTTGGCAGCAATGCAACAGCGTTGACCACCTACCGTGGCGCGGGTGTACATGCCCCGTTGCAGGTTGCACTGGATGCCGGAAGCAACAGCCAGGTGCCAATCACCGATCAACTGTCTGGTGGTAAGATCGGCGGTTTGCTCGGGTTTCGTGACAGGGTGCTTGAGCCAGCTGCAAATGAGCTTGGGCGTGCGGCGATTGGCATGGCTGAGTATTTCAACGCCCAGCACCAACGCGGTGTAGATCTCAACGGGCAGTTAGGCCAGGAATTTTTCTCCTTCCCCGATCCTCAATGGGACAGCTATCCCGGGGTCAGTAGCAGTTTGTCTGTTGCCTGGGATGATGTGGGGCAAGCTACTGGTGCGAACTATAAATTGCAATATGATGGTGCGGCATGGTCCATCAGCCGTACCGATACGGGTGAACAGCTTGCCATGACAGGCACGGGATCTTCCGCAGATCCATTTGTTGTCGATGGCATACGTATTAGCGTAGATGCAGCGGCTGTCAGTGGCGATACCTTTCTCATTCAGCCTACGCGCAATGGGGCGCAATCGCTGCAAATGCTGGTGAATGACCCATCCCGGATTGCTGCCGCTTCGCCAGTTTTGACAAATGCGGCGATCACAAATGCCGGATCAGGAACAATCAGCGCCGGCCAGGTAACAGACGTCAACAACCCCGCTTTCCAAAGTGCACCGGGAAGCCTTTCACCACCGGTAATGATTCGTTTTACCAGCGCGACCACCTATGAGGTATACGACAACAGTAATCCGGCTTCCCCGGCCTTGCTGGAGTCCGTCAGTGGTTATGACCCGACAACTGGTGGTGAAGTGTTTCCAACTCCCGGCGGCCTTGACTATGGTTACCAGGTGCGTCTTGCTGGCAGCCCGGCTGCTGGTGATGAGTTTACTGTGGGGTACAACAGCAATGGAGATGGAGACAATCGCAATGCCCTGGCATTGGGCGAGGTGCTGACCGGTAGAGTTATGGGAAATGGCACACAAAGCCTGTCCGATGTCTATCGTGCCATGGTATCTGAAGTGGGCACCACCACTCGTCAGGCTGAACTTGCCAGTGGTGCACATCAACAGCTCTTGGAGCGCGCACTCAATGCCCGGGATGCCATATCCGGGGTCAACTTGGATGAAGAGGCAGCGAATCTGATTAAATATCAGCAATCCTATCAGGCTGCAGCCCAGGTGATTGCAACCGCAAACGAAATGTTTGACACACTGTTAGGTGCAGTAAGGAGATAAATCATGCGTATTTCAACCGGCCAATGGTACCGGCAAGGGGTGAGCGCCATGCTCAACAGTCAGGCTGCTCTTTCCAAGACCCAGCTGCAACTTGCCACCGGGCAGCGCATGCTTGCGCCGAGTGATGATCCCGCGGCGGCTACAAAAGTGCTGGAACTGGATCAACTGTTATCCTCTGTCAGTCAGTACCAGCGCAATAGTGATGCTGCAGAAGCACGGTTGATGCGAGAGGAAAATGTACTTGAAGGTGCGGGTGATACCCTGCAGAGGGTGCGTGAACTGGCAGTGCGTGCAAGCAATGGCTCCCTCAGTGCCGGTGACAGACAGGCAATTGCTGCGGAAGTGCGTGAGCATCTTGACGGCCTGATGGGGCTGGCCAATGCAACCGACACCAATGGTGAATATATTTTTGGCGGCTATCGCACAGATGTTCCTGCCTTTACAGATGATGGCGCGGGAAATTTCACTTACCAGGGCGACCAGGGACAAAAATTGTTGCAAATTGGCAGTGCACGCCATGTCACCACTGGTGATCCTGGAGACAGCATCTTCATGGGAATTGATGATGGCAGCGGAGGAACCAGCGATGTCTTCAGCATTGTTAACGATTTCATCACTGACCTGGATAGTAATAACCCCTCTGGTGCAACCTTGACGGCTCTGGACAACGCCATGGATCAGATTCAGACAGTGCGCACCAAAATCGGTGGGCGCATGAATGCTATCGAGAATCAGCGTGGCATCAACGACTCTTTTGCCCTGGTCATGGAGCAAAACCGTTCCATTCTTGAGGATCTGGACTATGGTGAAGCAGTCAGCCAGCTACAGCAGCAGCAGCTTATTCTGCAGGCGTCCCAGCAGAGCTTCATGAAAGTGGAAGGCTTGTCTCTCTTCAACTACCTGTAAATTCTTTACCACCCAGTAACATACATGCTCACTCCACCCTGCCTACAACCGGGTAAGGGTGGGCCGGTATTTCCTTCCGGATTTTTTCCTGGCACAAACTAGAATTCGCCCGCCCGCCTGGGAAACAGCGTCAAGTGAAAAAAGTATCTGGCCAGTCGCCAATTCAAAAATATTTATATTGAACCTCTGCTCGCCTCACTCAAAGCCTTGAAGAAGTAGAGGCCCTGCGTACTGCAAAAGTGGTTTCAGAATCATATACAAAAAGAGTTTAAGCAAAATACCAAGAAACTATTTTGTTATTTCCAGAAAGCTGTGAACATAACAATTCAAATTCATGCGCATAGTCAAAGCCACGCGCCTTTTTGTACACTCGCAATCGCTTGATTATTGCACAAAACCACGCTACGCTCTGCCTGCCGGCGATTTGAGGCATTAGCCTACTTAGAGATTCCCATGGATTTACTCCTCATTCTTGGTTTGATGCTTTCACTATTTGGTGCATTCGCATTTTTTTTCATTTTTAAGAAAAAGGAAGTCAATTCTTTAAAATACTATCATCTTATTTCCAGATGGATTCTTGGGCTTTTTGTTTTTATATTGGCATATATAGGAACAGACTTATGGTCTGAACAATTAGGTCTAACTCCTCTTAGTTGGAGTGCTTTTTTTATGTCATTTGTTGCCACTACTGTCCTTTTTGTTTCTTGGCCGTTGCTTCAATACGTACAGCAGATTTTTGGAGGTATTTCCACTGAACAGTCTAAGGCATTTGCGCGCATCACAAATACACCACTTAATTACAGGGTGTTTTTGGTTGTCACAGCGGCTGTAACAGAAGAAGTACTTTATCGTGGATATGCGATAGGTGTTGGACAGCATATTTTAGGTAATATCTGGATAGCATCAATTGTTTCAATAGTAGCGTTCACATTAGCTCACATACACTGGGGACTTAGCCACCTCTTGACAGTATTTTGGGCTGCATTAGTATTTAGCTGCTTATTTATTTATACACAGAGCCTATGGGCTTGTATCTTTGCTCATATATGTATTGACGTAGTTGGTTTTATACTGGTGCCTGCTATTAAAGCTCATAAAAGTAAAAGGGTAAGTAGTAAAATTAAGGCAGGCTAAAATCACTTTATCGGAACGCAATTCCGCTGGCACTCCATTGCCCGTATTGGGTGGGTTGTAGCACCTGAGGAAATTCTCAACAAGCTGTTGATTGCTAAACAAGCTTCAGATTTGCATACATGTCATTTTACCCAGTATATTATTTATCAATACTTGCAAAAGAATGATATTCAATCACACACTAAAAAAGTTTCAAAAAAATATGGTGAACAATGTGAAAGCATGTTGGAAAACATAGAAAAGTATTTCCCATCTAATATTTCATCGACTCGGCCATAAGGAGGAATGTTTCTATGGATAACTCTTCCTTCTAATGCCTCATCAATGGAGCTGTTTGACTTGGCAGTAAAAGAAAAAGTTGTATTTGTCCCGGGGAGTCCGTTCTATATAAATGACAACGAAGAAAATGCCTTCAGGCTGAATTTTTCTTTTACAGATAAGCAAACCACAGAAACAGGAATTAAAAGGTTAGGGGTTGCAGCAAGAGCGGGCATAACACACACCCTGAGGCAGTCCGTCAAGAAAAATCTGTTATTTAGCCAGTTCTTCCACGGGTGGTGATCCTTTCGCCTTTAAGGCTATCAGATACTTGGCTTCATCGTAGGGTTTGCAATTCTGCCAGCAGCGCCACTGGAGAACACCAAATCAAGTATTCTTCGGTATTCATCCGCCAGCCGCACTAGCGGGTTGAATCCGCCCATCCTGTACGCTGCACGAGGACGTGCGGCTACTTTCCATAAATATAAGTCATTGAAAATGGAGGAAAGATAAAGTCGCATTTTTGTCTTTCCGAGTTGAAAAAACCCATGGAAGGTTTTTTTCAATATCCTGTTCGAGGTGCCCTTAAGTTTTTCCGGCACTGGCCGATGGCATATGTGGAAGCGGAAATTGTCTGCACGCGAAAGACATGTCCGCTAAAGACAAATGATGCAGCCATATTCAATTCGGCTGTGCAGCGTAGGAGACCAAAACCATGGCAATGGTAATCAACACCAATGTGATGTCGCTGAACGCCCAGCGCAATGTAAACAAAACCAACGGCCAGCTGGCTACCTCCATGCAGCGCCTATCATCCGGTTTGCGTGTCAACAGCGCCAAGGATGATGCTGCAGGCCTCTATACGATCAACCGCATGACTTCCGATATCCGGGGCCTGAACCAGGCATCACGCAATGCTGCCGACGGCATATCCCTGTCGCAAACTGCAGAAGCCGCTCTGGGGCAGATCGGTGACAACTTGCAGCGCATCCGTGAGCTGGCGGTGCAGTCTGCCAACGGCACGGTAGAAGACCGTACCGGCATGCAGGCGGAAGTGGATCAGTTGAATGCTGAAATTACCCGTATCGCAGACAATGTAGCGTTCAATGGCGTGGCCCTGCTGGATGGCAGTACGGCAAGCCTTACCTTCCAGGTGGGACAGGACAATGGGGAAACCATCGCTATAAACCTGACCGACATGACTACTCTCCAGGGTTACGATACTGGTGGTGGTGGCGCAACGGATGGCTTCGACATCAGTACCCAGGCTGCTGCCCAGAATGTCCTCGACAGCACCCATGCGAGCAGTGTAGATGCGGATATCGATGCCGTGTCCAGCGCCCGCGCCACCTTTGGTGCGGTACAAAATCGCTTTGAATCCGTAATCAGCAGTATCCAGAGCTATTCAGAAAACCTGTCTGCTTCCCGTAGCCGTATTCAGGATGCTGATTTTGCAGCAGAAACTGCAAATCTGACCAAAGTGCAGATCCTGCAGCAGGCAGGCACCGCCATGCTGGCCCAGGCCAATGCAGCACCACAGAACGTGCTTTCCCTGTTGCGTTAAACCATATCCCTTCCTTTGGCGGAGGCTCCCTTGTGGCGTCTCCGCTTTTTTTGTGCCTGACAGGTGTGTAAATTGCCATCGAAAAACCCCTTTGGGTTTCCGCCCGATCCTCCTCAAACCATAGCTACAGCTGTGCTTTTCGGACGATCGAGTAAACCACTTTGCCAGATCAACGGGAACTCCCGAATCCCGCTGAGAAATGTGGGCTAAAGTTCTGGTATCTGCGGGCGATAGGAAAGATGGAAGCGGTAATTGTCTATTTTTAAAGACATGTCCGCTAATGACAAACAGCGCATTTTGAAACAACCAGAATGCGCAGCACAGGAGATCGAACCATGGCAATGGTAATCAACACCAACGTTATGTCGCTGAACGCCCAGCGCAATGTAAACAAGACCAATGGCCAGCTGGCCACTTCCATGCAGCGCCTGTCATCCGGTTTGCGCGTCAACAGCGCCAAGGATGATGCTGCAGGCCTTTATACGATCAACCGCATGACTTCCGACATCCGGGGGCTGAATCAGGCATCACGCAATGCTGCTGACGGCATATCCCTGGCACAGACAGCGGAAGCTGCGCTGGGGCAGATCGGTGACAATCTGCAGCGCATTCGTGAGCTGGCGGTGCAATCTGCCAACGGCACGGTAGAGGACCGTACCGGCATGCAGGCGGAGGTGGATCAGCTAACCGCAGAAATCACCCGCGTTGTTGACTCCGCCAAATTCAATGGGGTAGGCCTGCTCGATGCTGCAACGGCAACCACATTCCAGGTGGGGCAGGACAGCGGTGAAACCATCAGTGTCAGTTCACAGGATATGACTGCTCTGACATCTTATACCGCTATTGATATAAGCACCCAGGCCAACGCACAGACTGCGCTGGGTACGCTGGATACGGATATCGACACGGTATCCGGAGCCAGAGCCACCTATGGTGCAGTACAGAACCGTTTTGAATCCGTAATTGGTAGTATCCAGAGCTATGCGGAAAACCTGTCTGCTTCCCGCAGCCGTATCCAGGATGCGGATTTTGCAGCAGAAACTGCAAATCTGACCAAGGTGCAGATCCTGCAGCAGGCTGGCACAGCAATGCTGGCACAAGCCAACGCCGCTCCGCAAAACGTACTTTCCCTATTGCGTTAATCGCATACTCCCCTTGGCGGAGATCCCACCGGGGTCTCCGCTTTTTTTATGCCATTAACAGGCTGTTAAAAAAGCGCCAGCGGTTCTCTGAAATGACCATCAGAACAAAAAACCTAAAGTTTTGCCGAATCTGGTCGATGAGAAAGATGGAAGCGGTAGTTATCTCAACAAAAAGATATGTCCGCTAAAGACAAACTACATAGCCTGCTCTTGTCGGCTTGTGTATTTAGGAGATCAAATCATGGCAATGGTAATCAACACCAACGTTATGTCGCTGAACGCCCAGCGCAATGTAAACAAGACCAATGGCCAGCTGGCCACCTCCATGCAGCGCCTGTCATCCGGCTTGCGCGTTAACAGCGCCAAGGATGATGCTGCAGGCCTGTATACGATTAACCGCATGACTTCCGATATCCAGGGCCTGAATCAGGCCTCACGCAACGCTGCAGATGGTATTTCCCTGGCGCAGACAGCGGAAGCAGCACTGGGGCAGATCGGTGACAATCTACAGCGCATCCGTGAGTTGGCGGTGCAATCTGCGAACGGCACGGTAGAGGATCGCACCGGCATGCAGGCCGAGGTGGATCAACTGACGGCGGAAATCCACCGGGTTGTAGGTAGTGCAAAATTTAATGGTGTGTCTCTGTTGGATGGCACCTCCGGTGCAATCACCTTCCAGGTGGGCCAGGACAATGGCGAGACCATCTCTGTCGCCCAGGGTGACATGACCGGTATCAATTCCTATGGCGCTGCAGCAGGCACCGTGGATATCAGCTCCCAGGCAGCCGCCCAGGCAGTGCTTGCAGCCGGTGCCACCGGCATTGATGCAGATATTGATGATGTATCCGGCGCTCGCGCCACCTATGGTGCAGTGCAAAATCGTTTTGAATCTGTAATCAGCAGCATTCAGAGCTATTCAGAAAACCTGTCTGCTTCCCGTAGCCGTATTCAGGATGCTGATTTTGCAGCCGAGACAGCCAATCTGACCAAAGTACAAATACTGCAGCAAGCCGGTACCGCCATGTTGGCTCAGGCCAATGCAGCACCGCAGAATGTGCTTTCGCTGTTGCGGTAATCCCAGGTGAACCACAGTGTCCGGCTGCATCGTGCAGCCGGACATCACCCAGGAACATACGGACAAGATAATGGCCAGTGAAATAGAATCCAATGTGATACCACTGATACGAGCAACTGCTCCACGCCAGTCACAGCCTGTGCCGACCCTTGGTGGAATACAAAAAGGCGAGGAATTGCCACACACCGGAAAATCCTTGCCACCAGAGAAGGAAGAAAAGGCGACTCCGGAAAAGGTATCCGAAGCGGTAGGAAAGCTGAATGAATATGTCCAGGCTATCAGACGTGAACTGAAATTCAGTATCGACGAAAAGAGTGGCCGTACCGTGATTACGGTACTTGACTCCGAGACTAAGGAGATTATTCGTCAAATACCCCCGGAAGAAGTTATTTCCCTGTCCCAAAATCTGGGAACAAAAGATAGCGTGATCCTTACGGCAGAAACCTGAGTTGGCATTGAACTTGCTAATATTTACCTTAGTACTTACGTTTTACCGTGTAACCAGCAAATAGCGAGGCTATGATGATAACAGCACCGGGAGTTGGATCAGGGCTGGATGTGCGATCTATCGTCAACGATTTGATGGCCCTGGAGCGGCGGCCAATTGAGGCACTACAGCGGCGCCAGAATCAATATGAGGCACAGCTCAGCGCCTATGGCCAACTGAAAAGCACCTTGTCCGGATTCCAGGACGCGATGAAAGGACTCAGCTCGACAGATGCCTTCAAGGTCTTTTCTGCTTCCACCAGCAATGAAGATGCCCTGCAGGTTTCCGCCGCCAGCACCGCCCCTCTGGGCAGCTATAATGTCCGGGTGGAGCGCCTGGCCGGATACCACAAGGTCGGCTCGAGTGAATTTGCCGATACCGCCACCTTTGGCGGAGCAGCAGGGGACAGTATTGCGATTCAGGTCGGAACAGATCCGGCCAATACCATCAGTATTGACTTGAGTGCAGCCAAAACCCTGGAAGAAATCCGTGATTTCATCAATGATGATGTCAACAACCCCGGGGTCAGCGCCACGGTCGTCAACGGCAATGGCGGCAACCAGAAGCTGATTCTGACTTCAGAGGACAGTGGCACAGCTTCTGCCATGACGATCTCTTATGGTGGCAGCCTGACTGCAGCCAGCTTTGGCTTGCAGACATTAAATGATATCGGGGGGGATCTGGCACTGCTGGATGCCGAAATCAGCGTTGATGGCTATAGCGTAACCCGTGCCAGCAACACAATCTCCGATGTGATTCAGGGTGTCACCCTGGATTTACACCAGGCACAGCCGGGGGTTGATATTCAGGTGAAAATTGATCGGGATCTGGATGCAGCCAAAGAGTCGGTGCAGGCATTTGCCGACGCCTATAACGACTTGCGCAGCTCCATCAAGAGCCTGCGCAGCGGCCAGCTGGAAGCTGACAGCACCTTGCTCAGCATTGAACGCGGATTGCTCAATATCATGAACAATCCTGGCGGCGGCGGTGTATACAACCATCTGTCCGAAATTGGCCTGAGCATCCAGAAAGACGGCAATATGAGTGTGAAAACCACACAACTGGAATCTGCCCTCAATACTGATTTTTCAGCGGTAGCTGACCTCTTTGCAAATACCCAGGATGGATATGCAACCCGGTTTGAATCCCTGACCGGAACCTGGCTGGAGACCGGAGGCCTCATTGACTCCCGGACTGATGGCCTGGGTTCCCGCATCGAGGATCTGGAAGACAGGCAGACTGCAATGGATCGACGCATGGAGCAGGTCGAAGCGCGCTATTTAAGACAGTTTTCTGCTTTGGATTCTCTGGTTGCGCAATTGCAGGGAACCAGTGATTTCCTTACTTCCCAGCTGGCATCATTGCCAGGCTCAGGGTAAACATAACAAACTGAACATATGCTCATGACTGTAACCCGGCAACAGCAACCGGGCCAGTCGCAGATAACCCGGAGGAGCCATGAGCCATCCCGCAACACACAATGCAGCAAATCACTACAGCCAGGTTGATACCTATACCGGCGTCAACGAAGCAGATTCCCATCGTCTGGTTCTGATGCTGCTCAATGGTGCCCTGAGCAATATCGCAGTCGCAAAGGGCAGCATCGAAAGGCAGGATGTTTCTGCAAAAGGTGAGGCGATTGGCCAGGCCATATCCATTGTCAATGGCTTGCGCACCAGCCTGGATCTGGGCGCTGGTGGCGAACTGGCGGTGAATCTCGATAATCTCTATGACTATATGGAGCGGCAGCTCCTGGAAGCAAATATTCACAGTGACCCAAAAATGCTGGAGGAGATATCCGGCCTGCTGCACGAAATCAAGGAAGGGTGGGCGGCGATTCCAGTGGAAGCTCGTGCCGGGGCTGGCAGTGCACAACCGGGAGCCGCTGGTGCCCCCTGATTTTCAGCCAGCCGAAGCAAAAGTCTCGCAGGTTTCCGGTATGCTGCCGGGACGGCTCGGGGCGCTGCATGTCTTGCTCGATTACAGCCTGGAGATGTTGCAGCAGGCAAAAAGTGAAGAGTGGCCGGATGTCATTCAAACCGGAGCACAGCGGGAGCGGTTGATTACAGATTTTTTTGCGACGGCCGTGGCGCCGGCAGAGGCAGATGAAGTTGCACTCGTGCTAAAAAAGATGCTACGGCTAAATCAGGAAATTGAGATGTTGGCGGTAAACAGCCGTGGTGGCGTGAGTGAGAGCATTGGCTCCATCCAGCAAGGGCGGCGAGCAATACTGGCCTATGCAGAAAATGCAGGGGAAGCAGCCGGGGCAGGTGGCCGGGAATAAACTGCGCACCCCGCCTTGTCCTGGCACTTTTGGGGGACGCCAAAAGAGCCTTTAATTCCAACCTGGTCAGTAATTGCTCCAGATCCCATCTTCCAGACCATTTTCCCGTGTCCAGATCAGCTGTCCAATGGCCTCAAATTTGGCCACAGACATGGCGCCTCGCTTGCTGCGTTTACCGCTGGATTGAGACAGGGTCGCCAGTATTTCTTCCCGGTCTGCCTCATAGATCTTATAAGGTTCAAACTCGCCATCCAGAAGTACCAGTGCCACATGGGTCCAGTCGCCATTGGGGTTGAGTTGGCCAATGCGGTAACCTGCCTTTCCTTCATCCAGAATAACCCGGCCCTTGATCTGGTAGCGTCGGCCCTTGCGATCATCCTTTCCCGTTGCATCCACGCCGGGAGCCCTGGGTTCCAGTAACTCCAGATCCAGTTGCCGGGCGGCATCAAAGCGGGCAATCTCCCCTGTAACCGGCAGCATCTGCCCCGTGGTGCGGCGAAACTCGGTAGCAAGCCGCCGGGTTTCCGAGATTAGTTTTTCCAGTGCGTAAACTGACACGATGGCATCCTGTTGTAAAACATGTGGAAGGTTTTCCTTTCAGCAGAGGAATATCCCTTATCTTTGCACTACCAGGCAAGAAAAACTTCATTTTCCTTGTTGGTTTCAGCCTCGACGATTCCTTGGCACAGTCCATGATATCGCCCTAATAATCGGTGTCAATTCCTTGTCGCCGCAGGAATATAGCATGTAACACACTGAAATACATAAGGTAATAAATTGGGCATGGAACTTGCTTTTTGTTACACGCATATATCGTCAAACAACCTGGATACACTAAATGCCTGTGACAAATTCGCCAACTGCGCAGCAACTTGAGAATGCCTTCGAGGCTTTCAATCAGGTTGGCTCACAATTGGCCAGCTCCTATGGTGATTTGCAACAGCGAATGATCACCCTGACTGAAGAGCTGTCCCAGGCCCGGACAGAGAAAATCCGGCAGCTGGTGGAAAAAGAACGGCTCGCGGCACGGCTGGAAAAACTGCTCCAGGCACTGCCTGGCGGCGTATTGGTGCTCGATGAACAGGGCATGATTCTGGAAGCCAATCCCGGGGCGCATCAACTGCTTGGTGAGCGCCTGCTTCAGCGCTCCTGGGATGAGGTTGCCGCTTCCGTGTTTGTTTCCGGCAGCCGGGAACTGCAGCTGCGGGATGGCCGCTGGGTAAGTCTCTCAACCAGCTCCCTGGATGGTGATGAAGGAAAAATCTTGCTGCTTACTGACGTGAGCGAAGCCCGCCGCCTTCAGGAGCTTTTGAACCAGCATCGGCGCCTTACGGTTTTGGGTGAAATGGCCGCCGGCCTGGCGCACCAGATTCGCACCCCCCTGGCCTCGGTGATGCTGTATCTCTCTCAACTGGACAACACCACACTGGATGGCGTAAAGCGCCAGCAGTTCATCGCCAAAACACGGGAGCGATTGCTCCATATGGAGCAGATGATCAACAACATGCTGGCCTATGCCAGAGGAGAGTCAAGGGAGCACAAACACTTTCTGTTGGCATCGGTCATCGATTCCATGCTGCAGGTGGTGGAGGATAACCTGCAAGCAGCAGGAGGCCATTTGCAGGTCATTAACCAGGCGCCTGAAATTCTGATCAGGGGGAACCCTGATGCGCTGTTGGGCGCCCTGACCAACCTGGCCATGAATGCCATCCAGGCATGTGAGAAAAAGCCGGAATTGTTGCTGAAAGTGGAGCAGGCAGGACAGGGAAGTACAGTTATTTCCCTGCAGGACAACGGTGCAGGTATCAGCAACTCACTACAGAAAAAAATATTTGAGCCGTTTTTTACCACTCGCACCAGTGGCACGGGCCTGGGACTGGCGGTGGTAAAAGCCGTGGTACAGAGGCACGGAGGAGAGTTGAGCATGCAATCTTCACCGGGCAAGGGAACCACAGTCAGAATCAGTTTGCCGGCAGCAAATGGAAACCATGCCCTCCCTGCACATATGAATCTGCATCCAGGCAACCCGGTACACATCAATGACAGTTGCCATGCTGAAGGAAAAGAGGTGAACAAATGAAACAGAAAGCAATCTTGATCGTTGAAGATGACGGCCCTTTGAGGGACGCTTTACATGACACACTCAGCATTGCCGGGCATCAGGTACTGTCCGCAAGCGATGGAGAAAAGGCGCTGCAGAAACTGCAGAAGCATTCGGAAATCAGCCTGGTTATTACAGATGTGCAGATGCAACCCATGGATGGCTATACCTTGTTGAGCACCCTGAAAGTAAAGTATCCCGAGTTGCCCGTGGTATTGATGACCGCCTATGGCACTATTGACAAAGCAGTAGGCGCCATGCGCGACGGTGCAGTGGATTTTCTGGTCAAACCTTTTGAAGCCGATGTATTGCTGAAAATGGCCGAGCGCTTCCTGGTTCCGGTGGAAGAGCAGGGCGATGGTGATATGGTGGCCGCTGATCCGGTGAGCAAAGAGCTGGCGCGCCTGGCGCAACGGGTGGCCAGTGCCGGTGCAACGGTAATGATTGCCGGGGAATCAGGCGTCGGTAAGGAAGTGCTGGCGCGCTATATCCACAATCATTCCGATCGTGCCAAAAAACCGTTTATCGCCATCAACTGTGCTGCCATTCCCGAGAACATGCTTGAAGCCGTGCTGTTCGGCTATGAGAAAGGCGCGTTTACCGGCGCCCACCAGGCGCGACCGGGAAAATTCGAGCAGGCCCAGGGAGGCACCCTGCTGCTGGATGAAATCACTGAAATGGATATTGGGCTGCAGTCAAAACTGTTGCGGGTACTGCAGGAGCGAGAAGTGGAACGCCTGGGTGGGCGCCGCATGATTGATCTGGATGTGCGGGTGCTGGCTACCAGCAACCGTGATTTGCGTCAGGCTGTGAGTGAAGGGGCGTTTCGTGAGGATCTCTACTACCGTCTGAATGTTTTCCCCCTGGAACTGCCCCCGCTGCGCAACAGGCGGGAAGATATTTTGCCGCTGGCAAGAAGGTTCATTTGCCGGCACGTACATGGCAAAGCCTTGCCGGAATTGTGCCATGACGCCATGACCAGACTGCACCAGTATTCCTGGCCCGGCAATGTTCGGGAGCTGGAAAACGTCATTCAGCGCGCACTGATTCTCAAAAGTGGTGACCAGATTACCGCCCATGATATTCATTTTGAAACCATTACCGGGACGCAAATGCCCGAGCCGGTGCAGGCAGCTGACAAAACATTGAACCTGGTTCAGGAAGACCGGCTCAATGATGAGCTGAAACAACGTGAGGCCGATCTTATTCTGACGGCGCTGGAGTCTAGCGGCAGCCGTACCGAAGTGGCGCAGAAACTTGGGATAAGCCCTCGCACCCTGCGTTACAAGCTGGCCAAGCTTCGTGATGCAGGGATCCCCCTGCCGGCATAAGGGCTTCGAAATCCATGTCTGGCAATCATGTAATTCAAAAGTTGGCGCGAAACCTGCATGTTACCTATATAGAGACAGAAAGCTGCCACCCCATGATCAACCGGAAACAGTCAGGAGAGTAACGTGAGCACCGTCGATATCAATCAATTGCTGAACCAGATGCGCCATATGGCTGCCCAGGCCGACAAAAAGCCGGGGACCATGTTGGAAGGGAACAGTCAGGCTGGCGCTTTTGACAACATATTGAAAGACTCCATCAATGCCGTGAATGATGTACAAAAGGGGGCTTCTGCGATGGCCAAGAAGTTCGAGGCCGGTGATCCATCGGTAGATCTCACTGAGGTAATGGTGGAACTGCAAAAGGCCAGCGTTTCTTTTGAGGCAATGAAGCAGGTGCGAAACAAGCTCCTCAATGCCTACAAAGATGTCATGAGTATGCAGGTTTAGTCAGGTTGGACAAGGAATTATGGCGCTGGTAAAAACAGACAATATGCTTACACAGATTCAGGGCTTCAGCTCCTTGCCTGCAGTTCGTCAGATTGGCCTGATGGTTATGCTGGCGGCGACAATTGCACTTGGGGTGGCGGTGGTGCTGTGGTCGCAAACGCCGAACTACAGCATTCTCTATGGCAATTTGTCATCGGGTGATCTGGCGGAAGTGGCCGGTAGCCTGGATGCGGCAGGCATCCCCTATAAAATAGAGCATGCCAGCGGATCCATCACGGTGCCTTCCGGCAAGATTCATGAGGTGCGCATTCGCCTGGCTACCCAGGGCATGCCGAAAAGCAAGGCTGCCGGTTACGAATTGCTGGAGAAAGAAACCGCATTTGGAACCAGCCGGTTTCTTGAAAAGGCACGCTACCAGCAGGCGCTGGAAGGGGAGCTGGCCCAGTCCATCAGCTCCTTGGGGAGTGTGGAACAGGCGAGGGTGCACCTGGCAATTCCCAAAGAATCGGTATTTGTGCGTGATCATGCAAAACCGGCCGCTTCTGTGCTTCTCAAGCTGCATGCGGGACAGACTCTAGACAAAGCCCAGGTTGCGGGCATTGTCCATCTGGTTGCCGCCAGTATTCCGAAGATGAAGCCGGAGGGAGTAACCATTGTAGACCAGCAGGGGCGTCTGCTCAGCAACAAAGACCCGTCCCAGAATTTTGGTTTGAGCAACAGCCAGTTCGAATATACCCAGCGCCTGGAAGACAGTTATGTTCAGAGAATACAGGATATCCTAAGCCCCTTCGTTGGTTCTTCGGGAATACGGGCCCAGGTAGTCGCAGATCTGGATTTTACCGTTACCGAGCAGACTCGTGAAAGCTATATTCCGGAAAAAACGCTGGTGCGCAGTGAAGATATAAGAGAAGAGAACAACACTCTTTCGAATCCAATGGGCGTACCTGGTGCGCTGACCAACCAGCCTCCGCGTGCTGGCACCTTGGATGCGCAGGCGGTGAATGCTGAAGCCGAAAGCAGTGGCAATTCGTCCCGGCATATAGTGCGTAACTATGAGCTGGATCGAACCATTACGCATTCCCGCCATGCGCCTGGGCATATTCAGCGCCTTTCTGTTGGCGTGGTGGTGGACTACAAAAAGAAAGTTCTTGAAGAAGGCAAGGTGGAGTCAGAAGCACTTACACCCAAAGAGCTGGAGCATATTACTGCGCTAGTAAAAGAAGCTGTGGGCTTTGATGCCGCCCGGAATGACAGTGTCAATGTTATCAACATCCCTTTCCACAGCGCGCCACAGATGGAGCCGGTGGAAGAGCTGCCCATATGGCAACAGCCTTGGGTCTGGGAGTTGGCGAAACCGGTGCTTGGTGGCTTGTTTGTATTGTGGCTGGCATTCGGAGTGTTACGTCCCACCTTGAGAAATCTTGCTCATCCCGGGCAGCTTCTTGAGGCTGGCGCCAACGGAGAAGTGCTGCTTGCCGGTGAAGCAGGAGGGGCGCTGGCCGGTCTTCCAACCCCAGATGGCGAGGGCGGAAACACGCTCAAGGATCTGCCATTGGAGGAAGATGAGGTGGTGCTCAGCGAGGGTGCGCAACAGGCGCAGGATGAGCAGGACAAAACAAAAGCCAAGGTGGATATTGATACTGCCAGAAGTATGGTGCAACAGGACCCCAAAAGAGTGGCGCAAGTAGTAAAAACATGGGTGGCAGACGATGAGTGAAACAGAACAGCAGTCAGTTGAAGGAGTTGAGCGAGCTGCTATTTTCATGATGAGCCTGGGAGAAAAGGAGGCAGCTGCAATCTTGCGCCACATGGAACCCAAGGAGGTACAGCGTGTGGGGGCCGCCATGGCAGCGCTTACCCATGTCACACATGGGCAGATTGACGGTGTGCTTGAAGATTTCATGCAAGTGGTAAAAACCGAAACCGCACTGGGACTGGACTCGGAAGAATATGTGCGCAATACACTGGTGGAAGCATTTGGTGTGGAAAAGGCCGTCAGTCTTGTCGATCGTATTCTCACCCGGCCCAACTCCAAGGGCATCGAGTCGCTGAAGTGGCTGGATCCCCGCGCCATTGCGGAAATTTTTCGTTTTGAACATCCGCAGATTGTTTCCATCGTTCTTTCCTATCTGGAAAATGACCAGGCTGCGGAAGTACTCAAGCATTTCCCCGAAGAGCGCCGTGCAGATGTGCTGATGCGTATTGCCACTCTCGATGGCGTACAACCCTCGGCTCTTCAGGAGCTGGATGAAATACTGGAGCGCCAGTACGCAGGAAGCTTTTCCCTTACAAGCCCTGCTTCGGGTGGCAAGGAAACGGCTGCCAACATCCTCAACTACCTTGATGCTGATACAGAACAGAAGATCACCGAGGCAATCCAGCAGTTCGATGCGGGGCTGGCGGATGAAATTCAAGGTCTCATGTTTGTGTTTAGCAACCTTCTTGATGTTGATGATCGCGGCATCCAGACCCTGTTGCGTGAAGTCGCTTCAGATACCCTGCTGGTGGCACTCAAGGGGGCTGATGCCTCGGTCAAGGAAAAGATCTTCAAGAACATGTCCCAGCGTGCTGCCGACATGCTGCGTGATGACCTGGAAGCTAAAGGGCCGGTGCGTCTGAGTGAGGTGGAAGAGGCACAGAAAGAGATTCTTGCTGTAGCGAAGCGCATGGCGGACGATGGCGAAATCGCCCTGGGCGGGAGTGGGGGTGATGAGTTTGTCTGATTCCAGATCTGCATTGCTGCGGCAAGTGCAACCCTGGCAGGCGCCTGTTTTGTCTGCTGGTATTGAAAATGGTGCTGAACAGAAAGCTGATTCAACCCGGTTGCCTGCGGCGGAACAGTTGGAAGAAATCCACAACCAGGCGCGCCAAAAAGGATTTCAGCAGGGATTGGCAGAAGGACTGCGTGCAAGTGAAGAGCAGACTGCCCGGCGGGTAAGCCAACTGGACGGCCTGCTGCAATGCCTTGCCCAACCTTTTGAAAAACTGGACAGCCAGATAGAAGAGCAGCTGGTTAGTCTGGCGCTGGCTGTCGCCAGGCAGCTGGTGCACAGGGAGATTAAATCCGATCCCGGGCAGATAGTCGGTGTTATCCGGGAAGGCATGGGCTTGTTGCCTGCAGCGACTGGGGCTGTGCAGATCGAACTTCACCCGGAGGATGCGGCACTGGTGCGTGAGGCGCTCAACCTGGATGAAGAGGATGAGCGCAGCTGGCGCATCCGTGAGGTTCCCACCTTGTCACGCGGTGGCTGCCGTATAGCGAACAGCACATCCAGCATTGATGCCACAGTGGAAGGGCGCCTCAACCAGGTTATCGCTGCGGTTCTTGGCAGCGAGCGTGCTGTGGATATTGATCAATGAGCCAACCAGCAGCCCAAATTCCGCAGTTGCCACGTAGCCCACTATGGCTGCGGCGCCTGAATAAATATGAAAAACGTGCTGCCCACGCTCGGCCACTGGTAGTGGAAGGGCGGGTCACCCGAGTTGTCGGTCTTACCATAGAAGCAGTCGGCATTCATGCGCCCGTGGGTGCAAGGTGCATGATTCACACGCCGAATGATGTAGTGGAATCTGAAGTGGTTGGCTTTGCCGAGGATCGCACCTTCCTCATGCCGATCGGCGATAGCCGCGGGCTGATGCCCAATGCGCGGGTAATTCCTGCCGAAGATGCCTGTGATGCCTTGGTGGGTGATCACCTGCTGGGCCGGGTTATTGACGCTACAGGCAAGCCTCTGGACGGGAAAGGGAGAATTCAGTACAGCGCACGCAAGCCGCTTCTGGGAAAAAGCATCAATCCACTTTCACGGTGCCCCATCGATACGCCCCTGGATGTGGGGGTTTGTGCGATCAACTCTATGTTGACCGTAGGACGGGGACAGCGTATCGGCCTGTTTGCCGGCAGTGGTGTGGGCAAGAGCATGCTGTTGGGCATGATGACCAAATACACCAATGCTGATGTTGTGGTGGTAGGGCTTATCGGTGAACGGGGCAGGGAGGTAAAGGAGTTTGTGGAGAACATCCTTGGTACTGTCGGTCGCCAACGGGCAGTGGTGGTTGCCAGTCCTGCGGACAACCCGCCCCTGCTGCGCATGCATGGTGCCTGGCTCTCTACAGCGATTGCAGAGTATTACCGTGATCAGGGCAAACATGTGCTGCTGCTGATGGATTCACTTACCCGTTTCGCCCAGGCACAACGGGAGATCGCCCTGGCGATTGGGGAACCACCCGCCACCAAGGGTTATCCGCCTTCCGTATTTGCACGCCTGCCACAATTGGTAGAGCGTGCCGGAAACGGCGGGGAAGGAGGCGGTTCCATCAGTGCTTTCTATACCGTACTGGCAGAAGGTGATGACCAGAATGATCCGGTGGTGGATTCTGCACGCGCCATTCTTGACGGGCATGTCGTATTGTCGCGGGAAATTGCCGAAAGCGGACATTATCCTGCCATCGATGTAGAAGCGTCCGTCAGCCGCGTCATGAACGATATAGTGTCTGAAGAACACTTGCTGGCGGCACGGCGTTTTCGCCAGATCTATTCCACCTACCACAAAAATCAGGATCTGATCAGTGTGGGGGCATACAAGGAAGGCAGCGACCCGAGAGTGGATGAGGCAATTCGTTACTACCCACAGCTTACACAATTTTTACAGCAGGACAAACAGACCGCTGTGAGTCTTAATCAGAGCGTAGGCAGCTTGCTGGATCTCACTGGAATTGAACGAACAGCGGAAGAACCCGCAGAAGGCTCAGCATGACTCGTAGCAAACCATTGGTTACAGTAGCTAAAATTGCCACGGATCGTGAGCGTGATGCGGCACGGGAAATGAGCCATAGCCGCGGAGAGATGGATGTTCATGCGGAGCGGCTCGAAGAACTCGACAACTACCGGCAGCAGTATCTGCAGCAATTTCAGGCCGCCAGCAAGCGAGGGCTGGGGGTTGTACAGATGCAGGAATACCAGATATTTCTGGGGCGGCTTGATGAGGCGATAAATCAGCAGCAGAAACTGCTGGAGGCCAGCCAGTCAGCCCACGAAGAAAGACAGAAGCTATGGCTGAACCTGCGAGGGAAGGTAAAGGCACTGGACAAGATTATTCATCAACGGCAGCAGCAGCAAATTGCAGAGCAGAGCCGTCGTGAACAAGGTGAGTCTGATGACCAGTCCTGCAGCCTTGTCCACTGGAAAACACTATCCTATTAATCCCAATTCCCTTAACAGGGCGTTGAAAAATGTCGTTTTTCAACATCCTGTATGCCGCACAAGGATGTGCGGCCATTTTCAATGACTATAAGCCATTGAAAATGGAGGAAAGACAAAACAGATTACGGCCAATAAGGTTTCTCATGCGCCCATCAGGATGTTTTCTCTGAAGCAACCGACAGATGGGAAACCTTTGGGTTGCTATCCGCAGGCAGGAAACAGGTTCTGGCCAGTGCCGGGATATTCTCCGGGAGAACGGGCCGGCTGAACAGAAAGCCCTGCACCATGTCACAGGAAACATCCCTGAGCACCTTCAATTGCTCTTCTTCTTCCACGCCTTCTGCCACTACTACATGCCCAAGAGCATGAGCGATATCCACAATGGTTCCCAGCAAAATTGAGGCGCTCTCATCTTTCAATATATCAGAAATGAAAATGCGATCGATCTTGAGGCAATCAATAGGCAGTGATTTCAGTGAGGACAGGGAGGAATAGCCTGTTCCAAAATCATCCATGCTGATCCTTACACCCAGTTCACGAAGCTGCTCGAAGATACTGAAATCATCCCCGGTGGTCTGCACCACATTCTCGGTAATTTCCAGCTCAAGGTTGGTCGGTGACAGGCCAGTCTGCTGCAATACATCTTTAACTGTAGTGAGCAGAGCGGGGTCATTGAAGTGCAATGGCGAAATATTTACCGCGATGCGGAAGTCCGGCAGGCCAAGCATTCTCCACTTGGCAGCCTGATTGCAGGCGGTTTTCAGCACCCAGTTTCCCAATGGCTTTATCATGCCGATGCGCTCAGCCACCTCGATAAACCGGAATGGAGGGATCAGTCCCTGCTCCGGATGTTGCCAACGGATCAAGGCTTCTACTCCAACCATTTTGCCATTTTCCAGGTCTATTTGGGGCTGGTAATGCAGCTCCAGCTGTTCGCGGTCGATGGCGAGACGCAAATCCTGCTCCATTTGCAGGCGCTGATCCGCCTCGATGGTATGCCTTTTCTGGTAGAAGGCGTAACGATGTTTGCCCTCTTTTTTTGCCGCATACATGGCGCTGTCTGCCGCTTTGAGCAAGGATTGGAAGTCATCTCCATCCTGGGGGAAGTGGGCAATTCCTATGCTGCAGCGAGGCCGCAGCTCCCTGGTCAGCAGCTGTAGAGGGCGGTTTATCTCCCGCAGGCTGCGGTTGGCAACCTCTGCGGCATCGCGGTGATCGGAAATGTTGTCCACGAGGATACAGAATTCATCTCCACTCAATCGGGCGATAAAATCAGTTTCCCGTAATATGCCCTGCAGTCGCTGGGCAACGATCTTCAACAGTTCGTCACCCGTGTCATGTCCCAGGCTGTCATTGATATCCTTGAAGCCATCGAGATCCAGATAGAGCAGGGCGAATTGCTCCTCGCGTCGCTGGGCGGCCCGGATGACGTCTTCCACATGCTTGTAAAAATATGCACGGCTTGCCAGGCCGGTCAGTTCGTCTGAATAGGCCAGCTGGCGGATTCGCCTTTCTGTTGCCCGTTGCCGGGTGATATCCTGCACCGTTCCCAGTATTACGTGATTGGCGTATGGGGCTATGCCCAGCTCCTGGTGTACGATAATCACGGGGCGGCCACCGACAACAAGCCGGTAATCAATCGGTCTCAGTGGCGCACCATCTGCAGTGGCGGTAATTGTGTTTCGCAGGTACTCCCTGTCCTTGGGATGTGTCCAGTTGAGGTAGTCATCCAACGACAAGTTGTGTATATCCGGATCCACACCCAGCATTGCAGCCAGGTTTTCAGAAAGAGTCAGCTGATCTTTGGTTGAGTCCCAGCGCCAGTACCCCAGGCCGGCTATACGTTGTGCGCTGATGAGTCTTTCCTGGTTTTCCTGCAAGGCTTTGGCATTCCGGCTAGCACGCAGTTGAAAGCGAATACGCTGCAGCAGGATGGGATAGTTTACCGGTTTCAAGACGAATCCAGATGCGCCGGATTCAAAGGCAAGATCCACTGAACCGGTATCTTCCAGGCCGGTAACCATCAATATGGGCGTATCCTGCAAGCCAGGCAGCCGCAGCAAGCGACGGCAGGCTTCAAAACCATCCATGCTTTCCATCATTGCATCCAATAGCAGCAGGTCTGGCTTGTGCCTGGCTGACAGGGTAATGGCATCCTTGCCATTGTCGGCTTCAATAACCTGATACCCGGCAGAAACCAGCACCTCTTTTGTCGCCATGCGAAAGCCATGGTCATCGTCCACAAGCAAGATCAGCTCTTTGGCTGCGGATTCTTCAGTTGCAGATTCTGTGGTTAACTGTGGGGTGGTTTCAGTGACAACCAGGGTTTTTGTATCCGCCTTGAGCTCAAGCTTCAATGCGTCCAGTGCATGATCCAGGGCCGCTTCTATTGCATCGATGAGCTTTGCTGCTTTCTGTAGTTCTTTCCTGCCTGCGGTTTCTTCCAGCGCTTTGCAGCGATTGGAAAGCTCCACAGCTCCCAGGTTGGCGCTAGCGGATTTCATGCTATGGGCGAGAAATTGCAGTTGTTCTGCATCCTGCTTTTCCAGGGCTTTGCGCATTTTTTCCATGCCCTCTGGCGCCTGATGCAGAAAATGATCAACCACCTTCATCAGTACGTTACGGCCTGTTTTATGGCTAAGGTACCGTAGCTGCTGCAATACTTCCGGGTTGAGCAGGTTGCCTGATTGCGCCGGGCCGTGTGCAGCAGGATCGGCTGATGGTGAGGGCTGGGGTTCAAGGAGCCACTGGCGCAACAAGGCTGCGAGCTGCTGCTGCTTGAAGGGTTTGCTTTGGTAACTGTTCATGCCGGCAGCCAGGCAACGCTCCTTGACTCCTTTTTGCACATCGGCAGTAAGCGCTATGATGGGTATGGGTTTGCGGTCTTGTGCTTGTTCCATCTGACGAATTTTGCCTGTGGCGTCAAAACCATCCATTTTTGGCATGTGGCAATCCATTAATATCAAGTCATATTCTGTCTTGGTAAAGGCCTGCACGGCTTCTTCCCCGTTTTCGGCAAGATCAACTTTGCAGCCCAGGGCAATCAGCATGCTGGTAGCCACCTCTTGGTTGACCTTGTTGTCCTCGGCCAGCAGAATCCTGCCCTGTATTTTTGGCAGCTTGGTTGTGTCGGTGGAATGCAGCACTGTTTTCTTATCCATTATCTCGCACAGGCATTCCAGCAATTGCTGTTGGCGCACCGGCTTTTGCAAGTAGCAGGCAATGCCTGAGTCTCTCATGGTGATAGAGTCGAGGTCGACATCTGCAGAGCTGAGCGCCACCATGCACGGAGTAGGTATGCTTTCGTCCTGCTGAATGTGGTGGGCCAGCTCCAGCCCATCCATTCCCGGCACATGCCAATCCAGCAGCACGAGCTGATAGGGATCATTTGCAGATGCTGCCTGTTGCAGCCGCTCCAATGCCTCTGCACCGGAAGCTGCGCTGCCGCTGCGCATGTCCCATGCGATGACTTGATTGTGCAGAATCTCCCGGTTTACCGGATGGTCATCCACGACCAGAACTCGTGTGCCCCGCAGGATATCCGTCTGAATAGACCGTGGTTCTTTCGCTTCAGCATTGGCCAGAGAAATGGTGAAACGGAAATGTGCGCCTTCTCCGGGAGAGCTTTCAAGCTTCAGTTTTCCGCCCATGAGAGTTACCAGACGCTTGGCGATGGCCAAACCGAGCCCGGTGCCTCCATGACGCCTGGTGGTGGAGCCATCGGCCTGACTGAATGCCTCAAAAATTCGTTCCTGTTGCTCTGCAGCGATGCCGGGACCGGTATCAGATACCTCAAACGATATTTGCTGTTTGCCATTTTTCAGCATGGTTGTTCTTACCCAGAGTTTCACCTCTCCACGTTCGGTAAACTTGATGGCATTGCCTAGCAGGTTAATCAGTACCTGACGTAGCCTTACGGCATCCCCGCTGACTCTGGCGGGCAGGCTTGGCGGTAAATTGGGCACCAGTTCCAGCCCCTTGCGGTGTGCCTGCCCGGCCATCATTTCCAGGGTATCTTCCAGCATGTTGCGTAAATCGAAGTCATCATTGTTGAGCTGGAGCTTGTCTGCTTCTATCTTGGAGAAATCGAGAATGTCATTGATAACCCCCATCAGGCTCTCTGCCGACCTGTGGGCAATATCCGCAAGGCGGCGTGTGTGCACGTCCAGGCCGCTGTCCAGCAGCAGCTCTGTCATGCCCATGACCCCGTTCATCGGGGTGCGGATTTCATGGCTCATGGTGGCGAGAAACTCGCTTTTCGCCCGGCTGGCAGCTTCTGCAACTTCTCTGGCGTTTTCCGCAGATTCCTTGGCTTGCTGCAGATCCCGGGTTCGTTCGCCCACTTTCTGTTGCAGCTCTTCCTGGTAGGAGGCCAGTTTGCTTTCCCGCTCTTCCAGTTGCTCCAGCATGTAGTTGAAGTTATTGATGATGGTGCCTATTTCATCATTGTCTCCAGGCTCCAGGCGTAGCCGGAAATCCTGATTGTCGGAAACCTGCTGCATACCTTCCACCAGTTTCCGGATTGGTGTGGAAATACGCTGGTGAAGCCGGCTGGCAAGAAGATATACACCACCCATGATGAGCAGCCAGAGAATGGAGATGATGAGGAGATATTCCTTTATGCGCTGGTACAGCAAGCTCAGGTCAAACTGGATGTGAATGTACCCGAGATGGTCACCTTTGAGGAAGATGGGCTTGAAAGTGTCGACGTGATCGAACTCGATGCGATTCTGTGCGACGGTGGCTTTCTTCCGGAGTAAATGGGCCAGCCATGCCTGGCTTTCCTGGTCAATGGCAAGTGTAGCGGGTTTATTTCGATGATAATGTGCAAATATGGACCCATCAGGAAGATACAGGGTGGCTGTTTCTACAGAAGCTTCCGATTGCAGGGAGTCAAGCAGCTGTTCTGCAATTCTGTTGTCGTTGAAGCTAAGGGCAGCAGATGAGTTGGTGGCGATAAAGTCAGCCAACACCTCGGATTTCTCCACCAGGTTTTGCCTATAATTGATGAATTCAAGAGCCAGGAAGGCAATTGATGCAACCAGCAGGGCAATGCCGCAGGTCAGGAGAATCATGCGCCTGAGCTTGTGAGCAATGATCAGGTTCTTGGCGTTCATGGCATATCCTTGAAATTGTGTACATGGATAACGGTTGCCAGCTCCAGCAACGGAGCGCTGATTTTCAGCCCCGCTGCATGGGCGGCATCCAGGTTTATCTCGAAGCCGATATGTTTTTGCCCAAGTACCAACCCGATGATGCCGCCATCCTTAGCAAAGTTCCTGGCATCACTGACAGTAAGAATGGGTTGATTTTTAAAAGTATGCAGAATCGATTTCATGAATGCTGCCTTTGAGTCACTGACGAACAGCAGCTGGCAACTGCTTTCAACACTGGTGGAATAGCTGTAGTGGCGAATGGCAATGGCTATGCCATTGACCTTGCGTTCCTCCAGTACATTGAGGTTACTGCCAAAATCATCCCTGCCAAGAACGCAGATATTGAAGCTTTCCGGCGTGGCGCTTTCTGTGGCTGGCGGCCATTCGACAAAACGGGTCAGCTTGTATAGCAACGCCACCTTGATCTTGTATTCTGACAGCAATGGTTCTGTGGCATTGGCATGCAGATGAGCGGCAAACAATACCAGCAAGAGATAGCCAAACCATTTTGCCCGGGTTGGCCTGATCGTGAGAATTTCAATCAGAAATCCCAACGGATTTTACCGTAGACTGAACGCTCAACTTCAGTGACCGAGAACAAGCTCTCTCCCACAAACTCCCGGTGATGACTGTCCAACAGGTTGTGCGCAACCAGGGAGAGTTCCAGGTTTTTTACCGGATGCCAGGCAATCATGGCATTCAGGCTGATGTAGCTGGGTACGGGCATCTTTATGGAATAACTGGTCTGCTCCAAGTCATGCACATAATAGACCCAGAAATCTACGGCCACCTGGTTGCTCAAGTCCATCATGGAGCGTATGGATAGCTGGTGTTTTGGGCTTGAGGTTTCGCTGATGTTGGTTTCGTCATTTGAAAAGCTGGCATCGCCGGTCAAAGAACTGGAAACGTCGATAAAGCTGTAGTTTGACTGGAGACGCCACCATTCCAGCGGTCTCCAGTCTATGGCCAATTCCAGGCCATAACTATGGGCGGCGATGGTATTGTTGAATATCACATTGGATAGTGGATCTTGTGTACGGGTTTTTTCAAAAGCCTGCAAGTTGTCATATTTGTTATAGAAAACTGCAAGATCCAGGGAGAGATTCTCTTTTGGCTGTACCCGGTACCCGATTTCATATGCCAGGAGCTCTTCGGACTGGAAGTCCTTCGCACCTACGCTGTAGACGGTTTTCGGTGCATACGTTGGGGGCAGGGGGGTGATCATTGCCACAATACGTGATTCGCGTTCAAGGCGGGAGGGGGTTCTCAGCGCTTTGGAGATTGCCCCCCACAGGGTGCTGCGCTGGTTGGGCATCCAGGCAATGCGGATACTGGGTTGAATTTCGAAGCCCGTGAAATCATTGTGCTCAAATTTTGATCCCAGGGTCAAAAGCAGGGTATCCGGTGCCAGTGCTATTTCGTCCTGTATGAAAGCGCTGTACAGATTCAATCTGCGGCTGTCCGGCAGAAAACTAACCGCAAAGGTATTGTCAAAGTTGTCCCGAATGTGCCGGTACCCCAGCCCCCAAACGATTTCATGTCCTGTAATCCCATGATATTGATGCTGAAAATCAATATCCACAGTATCATGTGTTTGGGTCAGAATTCCTTCTGAACGGTAGGTATGGTCAACATAGAGCTGCAGGGTAGCGCTGCTGGATTCAGACAATTGGTGGCTCCGCCTGCCCAATAGATTCCAGCCCGATGATTCGATACTGTCCTGTACGTTGGCAGCCAGATAAAACGGTGCATAGCCCGCATTGGCGGGATCTTCAGGGTCTTTCCATAAATTGAGCGTCTGGTTTTCATCCGCTTTGTAAATATCCCCTTGTAGGGTCCAGCTGTCGGTTTGAGTAGTCTGAACATCGACACGGAAACCGCCACGCAGGCTTTGCCAGCTATCTCCGTTGTTTTTCCCCTGGGTATAGGAGCTGTCCCTGTCGTTGTATTTCAGGTAGGCGCGTGCGGCAACACCATGTTTGGTTTTGATACCGTAGCGAATACTGCCAAAGGCTTTTTCCTCGTTTCCGGCACCGACTGTCAGCAGGCCGCCCTGTGTTTGGTTCGCCTGTTTGGTGATGATGTTGATCACGCCATTAACTGCATTGGCGCCCCATGCCGTAGCTCCTGGCCCGCGGATGACCTCTATGCGCTCAATGTCTTCCAGCAAGGTATCCTGGGCATCCCAGTAAACCCCTGAAAATGCGGGATTGTATACTGTTCTCCCATCAACCATCACCAACAGCTTGTTGGCAAACTGATTGGCGAAACCCCGACTGCTGATTGCCCATTTGTTGGCATCAATGCGCCCGACCTGGATTCCGGGCGCCATGCGCAACGCTTCCGGGATGCTTGTTACGCCGGAGCGCAGAATGTCATCATGGGTGATGACGAATATTGCAGCAGCGGCCTCGTTGAGTGGCTGTTTCTTCTTGGAAACCAGGGTTACTTCCATTGAAAGCAAATCTTCCAGGGGCATATCCATATAGTCTTCAGCCAAGCCATGGGCCTGGGCTGAAGATGCCAGCAATAGAAGAGGCGCCGCCAGGCCCGCAAGGGGGCGGCGATAGCCTTTGTGAAGAGTTTTTACCATGTCTATTCCCATTTGCATCATCCAATCATGCTCATTTATGGTATCGGCCAGAGCGGGAACTAACTTAAGGGGGCCTTGAATCAAACCTGTTTATGCAGGTATGGGCCTGGTTTGGCTGTCCCTGCACCAGATTACTTGCCATAACACGTCAAAATAGTGAGCTTTTCCCGTATTTGTTATAAATAAAGCATATTTCGTGCCACAGCGTGTCACCGGTTGAATCGATAAAAATTGGCATCGATGTTGCTTGCATCTTTGGCAAAGACCGTTAATCGTGCCGGAGTAAGGAATGCAGAACCCGTTTTTCAGCCTGAGCTTGCCTTTGATGCCTGATGCCGAGTTGCGTCAATCCACCGGGATGCCAGGTGGCCTTGCCCCCTTGCCCAATCAGGGAAAAGTCGGTGAAAGTGGTCGGAATTCCGGCTTTTCAGGAAGCCTGCAGCAGGCGATTTCTGCCGCTACTGAAGAGCCACCAGCCAGGCCAGGCGGAGATTCCGGGCTGCCGGCAAACGGCAATCTATTGCCGGATCTGCCGGTGGAGGCAGCCACCCCCCAGTTGGGGGAGGTCGAAGACAGTCCGATATTACGCGAAGAGGATGGACAAGCGCTGGTGGGTGGGAACGTGCTGCTTCCGCAGGACGCGGATGCCCCGCCTGCCATGTTGATGCCTGGCTTGTTAATGCAGTCTTCCTCTGGCGAGCAGTCCGACTTTCCGGTGCAGGAGTTGCCGGTGTCTTTCAGTGGCAGTTCTCCGGGCCGGGAGCAATTGCCAAGACCTGTAATGACCACTGCTGCTACTGAAGAAAATATCCTTGCCCGGCAATTATCTCCCGTTACAAACAACAGTAATTCCTTCACTTCGGAACTGCGGCTTCAGCATGCTTTGCATCTTCCGGCAGCTGATGCTTCCCGGCCTGTGGCGATCAAGGTAGACGGCATGGCGGAATTATCCCTTCCGGTATTGCCTGCTACAAATCGAAATGGTGTTGCTCCGACACTGGCGCGTGGGGATGTTCCTGAACTCCCGAAAACTGCTGCTCCTTTGTCTGTGGCGATCAAGGCAGATGGTATGGTGGAATCACCCCTTCCTGCATCACCAGCCAACCAGCGAAATGATGTTGCTTCGGTGCCGGCAGACCAGCGTGTTGCTGATTCCCTGAAAACCGTTACCCCTCAGCCCACGACAACCAGAATGGAAGGAATGACGAAAGAGGCTTCCAGTGGAGGATCTCCTGCGGCACTGGCAGAGAAATCTGGCGTTGTTGCAGCTTCAGAATCCGTACGCCAGAACCCTGTTGCCATGGAAAACATTCTTCGCACACAAGCAGCAACAACCAAACCGGCTGGTATGTCTGCAGCAGCATTGGCCGGCGTGGCGGCAGAAAACCACGATATAGTGGCTTCAGAACTGCCGCGCCAACCAATTGCAGGCCTGCAAAATCTTAAAAATCAACAGCCTTTGGAGTCGAAGACAGAAAGGCAGACCGGCATCACCAGGGAAAGGGTAATTTCCCCCGCAGCTTTTCAGAATCTGATGGAGGCACATCGGCAGCCGCTCCAGGCCATGCCTGCTGGTGGAGCGTCTTTTTCGATTGAGCAGATGGCTGCTGCCCGTTCAGAAACCCATGCCCCCCCGCCTCCCATACAGGCATCTTTGAATCTTGCAGGCAACTCCGCACCACCAATTCCGCTGAGCACCCCAGCATCATTACCAGCCGCTGTGCCGCAGAGCATTTCTGTGCCTGTAGGCCATGCCGCCTGGGAACAGAGTATGGCCAGGCAAGTGCTGCAGGCCGGACAAAACCAGTTACAAACGCTGGAAATCCGGCTTAATCCGGCAAATCTGGGGGCATTGAATGTGCATATTTCCCTGGAAGCTGATGCTGCCAGCATTGTATTTTCCAGCCACCATGCAGTGGTTCGTGAGGCTGTGGAAGGGGCAATTCCCCGCTTGCGGGAAATGTTCAACAGCAGTGGCATCAGTCTTGGGGATGTCAATGTCGCAAACCAAAGTGCGGCAGAACAGCAGGGGCGGCAACCTTCCCGACAGTACCATGCCGGGCAAGTCACAGGTACAGGCGCTGCCAGGCAGTCAGAGCCAGCTTCGGATGGTATCCGGGAAATGCCCAAAAAATCTTCGGAGCAACTGCTGGACTACTATATCTGAGGAAAACCTGCCCCCAAGAGGGTGGTCTGTCAGGAAACACGGATTTCCCGGTAATAGTAAGCCCGCCTGTGCCTTGCCTTCATTCCCGGCGGAAAACAGACACGGCCTTTGCGAGGCTGTCAAAGAACCGACATCATCCCTGTCGTACATTCGTCATGCTATAGAAAAGACATTAAGTATATAATTTAATATGTTGATGTATAAGGATAATAAAATATCCATTTAGCTTGGCACGAGTCCTGCATCCCTGTTAGAAAAAGTCACTCACAGGAATGCAGGACAATGGCAAAGAAAGATGATCTGGATCTGGATGTAGAAGGCAAGGGAAAGAAGAAATCTTCTAAGCTGAAGCTCATCATCATAATATTGGTATCAGTTTTGCTGCTTGCCGGTATTGGTGGGGGTGCAGCCTGGTACTTCCTCGGGATGCAGAATCCGTTTGTTGCCCAAGTTGATGCTGATGCTGATGCCGAACAGGCAGACCCGGAAGGAGAGGAAAAACCAGCCAAAAAGAAGAAAAAGAAGAGCAACGAGCCCCCCTTGTTTACCGGCCTGGATCCGGCTTTTGTGGTGAGTTTCAAGGATCAGAGCCAGGCGCGCTTCATGCAGCTCAGCGTGGAGCTAATGTCCCGCGATGCGGAAGTCATCAAGATTGTGGACGAATACAAGCCCATGCTGCGCAACAACCTGCTATTGCTGTTCAGTTCACAGGAATATACAGACGTGGTCACCCGGGAAGGTAAGGAAAAACTACTGGCCCAGACCCTCGAAGAAGTGAACAACACACTGCACAATGAAGCGGGAATTGATGGCGTTGAGGCCGTCTATTTCACCGCTTTTGTAGCCCAGTAACCGCCATCATGCCTGCAAAGAATGTACTGTCCCAGGAAGAGATCGATGCCCTGCTCGTTGGTGTGGAAAGTGGCAAGGTAGAAGCAGGTACCGGCCTGTCAGCGGCAGATGGCGAGCTCTATTCATTCGATTTTACCGATCAGGAACACCTGTCGCGTAATCAACTTCCGGTACTGGAAACCATATCTCAACGCTTCGTGCGGCATTTCAACATCAGTCTCTACCGGATGCTCAAGCACTCCGCGAATTTAACGCTGGGTGATTCCAGGCTGGTGAAATACGCCGAGTACATGGATAGCCTGGAGACCCCATCCAGCATCAATCTCATCCACATTCATCCTCTTGTCGGAGCGGGACTTGTGGTCATCGACCCCAAGCTGGCGTTTATTGCCGTGGATAATTATTTTGGTGGAGACGGGCGTTTTCAAACCAGCCGTACAAACGCAGAGTTTACCCCCACGGAGCAGCGTGTAATCCAGCTGCTGATCAATCTGGCACTTGAGGATCTCGGGAAGGCCTGGGAGCCGGTTGCCGCCTTGGAATTCACATACAGCAAGTCCGAGACCAACCCCCGCTTTGTCAATATCGCCACGCCTTCCGAGTTGGTTGTGATAACGGAAATAGAGGTTGAGCTTGATGGTGGTGGTGGCTTCTTTCACCTGGTATTGCCCTTGAACATGCTGGAACCGCTAAGGGCGCAGCTGGAACCCGGCATGCCAAAAATTGAAAAAGAGGAAGACAGCGACTGGTTGCAGGCATTGCGTACAGATCTGCTGAAAGTACAAGTAGAACTGGACAGCGCCCTCGTTGAGATACCCAAAACGCTGGGGGAGGTGTTGCGCCTGCAGCCCGGCGATGTAATTCCCGTGGATATTGGGGAACAGGTAACCCTCCAGGCCGCTGGCGTGCCCATGGCACAGGGTTGTTTTGGTATTGCCCAGGGAAAAAACGCAATAAAGATTATCGAGCCGCTTGCCCATGCAGCGGCGAATCAAAAAAATGAACACAGGAGCCAATCATGAGCGAGCAAGCAGCCAGTGCGATAGAAGAGCCTGACAACACGGCAAATGCCGATTTTTCCGCAGAACTGCCGGAGGAGGAGGGCGCCGCAACAGCCACGCCAGAGAATGAAACAGAGTCCGGGCAGGAACCTCAGCAACCGGAGTATGAAAGCGCCGAATTTGAGTCCCTGAATACCGATGAAGCGGTGGAATCCATCGAACCCAACCTGGATGTGATTCTCAATATCCCGGTAACCCTGTCCATGCAGATTGGACGCACCCGCATGACCATTGAGGAGCTGATGCGCCTGAACCGCGGCTCTGTAGTAAAACTGGATCGCCTGGCCGGAGAGCCGATGGACATACTGGTGAACGGCACGCTTATCGCCCATGGTGAAGTGGTAGTGGTTAACGACAAGTTTGGTATCCGGCTGCTTGATGTAATCAGTCCTGCCGAACGAGTCAAAAAGCTGCGCTGATCTATCATGATGCACCGATTCTACGGGCTGTTCTTTCTTCTGTTTTCGTTCCCGGTGGCAGCGGAAACCTCATCGTCCCCTTTACTCAGTGGAAGCGCTGTCAGGACGGATCTGGGCGCGCAACTGGTACAGGTTCTCGGTGGCTTGGGTATGGTGCTGGCCATGGTGATGCTGCTGGCCTGGCTGGCCAAGCGCTTTACCCACTCCCGCATGGTGGGAACCCGGGGTTTGCGCCTGCTTGGTGGAATCTCGCTTGGCGCCAAGGAGCGCATCGTACTGGTTCAGGCGGGTGATACCCAGCTGTTGGTAGGTGTTGCGCCGGGAAGATTGCAAACCCTGCATGTGCTGGAAAAACCCATACAACCACAGGAAGCGGCAGAAACGGATTCTGCAGATAACGGGTTTGGCCAGAAGCTGGCGAAGCTGCTCAACCAGGACAAAGGAAAAGCCGAATAACATGGAAACCCTCTCACCCCAAAACCGGAAAAACACCCCGTTGGCCAAGCTCACACTCGCCATCAAAGGTGTGTTATTCATGCTGCTGCTGTTTGCCGGCGGTGATGCACTGGCGCAAACCGGGCTGGCGGCAGTTACCGTTACCCCCGGTGATGGTGGTAGCCAGACCTACACGGTGACCATTCAAATCCTGCTGCTGATGACCGTGTTGAGCATGCTTCCTGCCGCACTGATCATGATGACATCTTTTACCCGGGTCATTATCGTACTCGCAATTCTGCGACAGGCACTGGGTACAGCCCAGACGCCATCCAACCAGATCCTCCTTGGCCTGGCCCTGTTTCTTTCCCTGTTCATCATGTCTCCCGTATTCGAGCAGGCATACCAGGATGGTCTCAAGCCGTACCTGGATGAGCAAATCGGCTCGGAACAGGCGCTGGAAAAAGCCGCCGAGCCTTTCCGGCAGTTCATGCTGGATCAGACCCGCGAGGCAGATCTGCTTATGTTCACACGGATCTCCGGCAAAAGCAGTCTGCCGTCACGCGATGAAGTGCCGTTCTCCCTGTTGCTGCCTTCTTTTGTCACCAGCGAACTGAAAACAGCGTTCCAGATCGGGTTCCTGATCTTTCTGCCGTTTCTGGTGATTGATCTGGTGGTGGCGAGTGTACTGATGGCAATGGGCATGATGATGCTCTCTCCAATGATTATTTCGTTGCCATTCAAACTGATGCTGTTTGTGCTTGTGGATGGCTGGTCGCTGATCATGGGCACACTGGCAGCAAGTTTTTATCTTTGAGGGTATGCAGATGGCGCCTTTTTTCAATTCGAAAAATAACGCAAAAGGCATGCCCGGGAGCATGGATCAATGACACCGGAAGCCATCCTCACTGTTGGTGAGAGCGCCCTGAGAGTCACCATTCTGCTGGCTGCCCCGTTGCTGCTTTCGGCACTGGCAATCGGCCTGTTCATTGGCGTATTGCAGGCCGCCACACAAATTCAGGAAATGACCTTGAGCTTTATTCCCAAGCTCATAGTGCTGGTTGTGGCGCTAATCGTGGCCGGCCCCTGGATGCTGGGGCTGATCACCGATTTCACCATTCAGCTGTTTGAAAGCATTCCGGATCTTATCGGGGGCGGCTGAAAGGGATGCTGCATTTCACCGGAACAGAACTGATGGGCTGGGCAGGCGGATTGTTGTGGCCATTCCTGCGCATCGGAGCCATGTTTGTGTCTGCACCGATATTCTCCGCCTCCAGTCTGCCGGTTCGGATCCGGGTTCTGTTGGCGCTGCTGGTTGCCTGGGTACTGGTTCCTGCGCTGCCAGCGACACCTGCAGTGGATCTGATCAGTGGCGAAGCTTTTTTGATCAGCATCTATCAGGTTCTCATCGGCGTGGCCATGGGTTTCATACTGCAAATGGTATTTGCAGTTTTCATCATTGCCGGGCAAAGCATTGCCATGGCTATGGGTCTGGGATTTGCATCCGCGATTGATCCGCAGAATGGCGTACAGGTGCCGGTCATCAGTCAATTCCTGCTGATCATGATCACCCTGATTTTTCTTGCCCTTGACGGCCACCTGTTATTTCTGGAGTTAATCGCTGAAAGCTTTCATCTGTTACCTGTCGGGCTTATGCATCCGGATCCCGGCCAGCTCTGGGAGCTGGCCATCTGGGGCGGCTATATGTTTTCCGGCGGGATTCTGGTGGCAATTCCTGCGGTCACGGGGCTGTTGCTGGTAAACATCGCTTTCGGCGTAGCATCAAGAGCAGCTCCGCAACTGAATATTTTTGCAGTAGGTTTTCCGGTAATGATCATGGCAGGCTTCATCTTGATCATCCTGATACTGCCATCACTGACTTCCCACCTGAGCAAGTTGCTGTTCGATGCCGTGGCATTGATTCGGCAGTTGCTGGTGTCGTAACCAGGAGGAAATATGGCGCAAGGGAGCAGCAGTGGAGAAGAACGCACAGAACAACCTACGCCCAAACGCCTGCGCGAAGCAAAAGAAAAAGGGCAGGTGCCGCGTTCCCGGGAGCTGAATAGTACGATTGTATTGATGGTTGCTGCTATGGGTTTGATGCTGCTGGGTGGCATGCTGGTAGATGATCTTGCAAAAATCATGCGCGACGCCCTCATCATCGAGCGCGCCAAAGTTATGGATCCTACGGCATTGGTGCAGCAGTTTGGCACCGTTATCGGCAAAGCGCTATGGATGCTGTCACCACTGCTGGCATTGCTGGTACTGGCGGCAATGACCGGCCCGGTAAGCATGGGCGGCTTTTCCTTCAGCACCAAGGCCATCGCTTTCAAGGCGTCAAAGCTCAACCCTATTAAAGGACTGGGGCGGATTTTTTCTGCAAAAGGGTTGATGGAGCTGGTGAAAACCCTGGCCAAGTTCCTGCTCGTAGCTGCGGTTTCCGTATTGCTGCTCTGGTCCCTGAAAACCGAACTGCTGTCCCTTGCCAATGAGTCACTCAGGCAGGCTCTCGCACATGCAGGAACCCTGTTTGTATGGGCGTTTCTGGCGCTCAGTTCCGTGTTGGTTCTGGTGGCGGCCATTGATGTGCCATTTCAGCTCTGGCAACACAAAAAGCAGCTGAAGATGACGTTCAAGGAGGTCAAGGATGAAAGCAAGGAAACAGAAGGCCGCCCTGAGGTAAAGGGCAAGATCCGCGCTTTGCAAATGGAAATATCCCAGCGGCGCATGATGGATAAAGTGCCTGATGCTGATGTGGTGATTACCAATCCGACACACTATGCAGTGGCATTGCGTTATGAGCGGGAAGGCAATGGGGCACCGCGGGTGGTAGCCAAAGGTGCGGATCTGATAGCCATGCGCATCAGGGAGATTGCCCAATCCCATGACATCACCATCGTTTCTGCGCCACCACTGGCGCGGGCGCTGTATGCCACGACCAAACTGGAACAGGAAATTCCCGCAGAGCTGTATGTCGCGGTGGCGCATATCCTGGCCTATGTTTACCAGCTGGATGCAGCGCATGCGCAGGGCAATGATGAACCACCAGTACCCACCGATCTGCCGGTACCGGATGAATACCAATAACCTGAATGTACTGCATGAACACCGTTTCCGGCGGAAGCCGGCAGTGAATTCGCCAAAGAGTATGGAAATATGCAAACACAAGCATTGATGGGAAATCTGAAAACACTCCACCGCAGTGGTCTGGGTACGCCGATATTGTTGGTGGTGATGCTGTCCATGATGGTGCTGCCTCTGCCGCCCGTGGCATTGGATGTACTCTTCACCTTTAATATCGCCATTGCATTAATGGTGATCCTGGTGGTGCTGTATACCCATCGCCCCCTGGATTTTGCGGTATTCCCCACCGTGTTGCTGGTTGCTACCCTGCTGCGGCTGTCCCTGAATGTCGCCTCCACAAGAGTAGTGCTGCTGGAAGGCCACAATGGTACTGATGCTGCAGGCAAGGTAATCCAGGCGTTTGGTGAATTTGTGGTGGGAGGCAACTATGCCGTGGGGCTGATCGTGTTCGCTATTATCACAATCATCAACTTTGTGGTTGTCACCAAAGGTGCTGGCAGAATCTCCGAAGTAAGCGCCAGATTCACCCTGGATGCCATGCCCGGCAAGCAAATGGCGGTGGATGCGGACCTTAATTCCGGATTGGTCACCCAAGATCAGGCCCGTGCCAGACGTGAGGAGATTGCCAGTGAGGCGGACTTTTACGGCTCCATGGACGGCGCCAGCAAATTTGTTCGTGGTGATGCAATTGCCGGTATCCTGATTCTTGTCATCAATGTAGTGGGGGGCTTGGCTATCGGAATGGCGCAGCATGACCTGACATTCTCCCAGGCTTCCCACAACTATGCGCTGCTGACCATCGGTGATGGCCTGGTGGCACAGATTCCCTCCCTGGTGCTCTCCACAGCAGCAGCCATTATTGTTACCCGGGTTGCGGCTGCCAAGGACATGGGGCAGCAGATCAGCGATCAACTTTTTAATAGCCCCAAGGCGCTGGCGGTTACGGCGCTCATTATTGGCACCCTGGGACTGGTGCCGGGGATGCCCAACTTTGTGTTTCTGATGCTGGCGCTGATCTTTGGCGTCGGCGCCTGGCTGATTTATTCCAAACAGCAAAAAAATACAGCAGAAGCGGAACAAGAGGAAGAAGTGGCGACGCAGGAAGCCAGTGAGGCGGATTTAAGCTGGGAAGAAGTGGCCCAGGTGGATACCGTGGGTCTGGAAGTAGGATATCGGCTGATTCCGCTGCTGGACAAGGATCAGGGTGGGCAGCTTATGGCACGGATCAAGGGAGTGCGCCGCAAGCTCTCCCAGGAGTTGGGCTTTCTGGTGCCTGCGGTGCATATTCGTGACAACCTGGAGCTGGCCCCCGGCGCCTACCGTATCACGCTGATGGGGGTGCCGGTTGGGGAGGCCGAGGTATATCCGGATCGTGAACTCGCCATCAATCCCGGGCAGGTCTATGGGGAACTGAAGGGTGTTCAGACCCGGGATCCCGCATTCGGTCTGGATGCCGTCTGGATCAATTCCTCACAACGGGATGAAGCACAGGCACTGGGCTACACGGTGGTTGACACCAGCACGGTCATCGCAACCCACCTGAGCCATTTGCTGCAACAGCATGCTCATGAACTACTTGGTTACGAAGAGGTGCAGCAGTTGTTGGAGCTGTTGTCGCGTAATTCCCCCAAACTGGTGGAGGATCTGGTGCCCAAGCTTATTCCCCTGGGTGCTCTGCTGAAAGTGCTGCAAAACCTGCTTTGGGAAGGGGTTCCGATTCGTGACATGCGCACAATTGCTGAAACTTTGGCGGAGCATGGACGGGAAAGTCAAAACCCTGACACATTGACGGCAGCCGTGCGACGAGCGCTGTCCAGACAAATATTTCAACAAATCAATGGAATGCATGATGAACTTAAAGTAATCACTCTTGATCCACAATTGGAACAGATCTTGCAACAAACTATCCAGGGAGCGCAGGAAGGCGGCATGGGCATGGAACCAGGCATTGTGGACAGGTTGATGACAGATATGAAAGAAATGGCACAAAAACAGGAAATGACAGGTGAATCTGCAGTATTGCTGGTGAGCCCAACGCTCAGGGCATTATTGTCCCGCCTGCTCCGAAGCGCGCTTCCCAGCCTGAACGTTATTTCCTATGACGAAGTTCCGGACAGCAAGCAGATTCTGGTAACAGGAAATGTTGGGCGCCAGCTGGAGCAAGCCGGATGAGAACTACACAGGTAACAATATCATGAAGATGAAACGCTATTTTGCCCCGGACATGCGCCAGGCGATCCGCAAGGTGAGAGAGGATCAGGGGCCCAATGCCGTCATCCTCTCCAACCGCCAGGTGACTGGTGGCGTGGAAATTATTGCGGCGCTGGATTATGACGAAGCGCTGGTAAATCAGGCATTGGGTGTGCATCAAGGAGCTGAAAACAAGGCTGCGGCAAGCGCCTACACGCCATCCTATGCCGAAGCAGGAGAAGCCAATGAAGCACAGGGCAGGGATGTCGGCTGGGAGTGTTCAAGCCAGGAAAGGGCGGAATCCGGGGCATCCTCCCTGGAAAGCATACAGAAAGAACTCAAGGCACTGCGCAACTTCATGGAAGCACCGCTGCTGCAATTTGGCTGGGGTGAAATGCGCAAGGTTCAGCCCCTGCGGGCCAATCTGCTGAAGCGCCTCATGACTCTGGGGCTGGCTCCGGATCTGTGCCGGGAAATTGTAGAGCAAGTAGTCAACCAAGGGCAGATCGACAACGGCTGGGCAGAATCGTTAAAGCATCTTGCGGGTATGGTGCCGGTGGCTGATGATGATATTTTGAGTGACGGTGGCGTGGTTGCTCTGGTCGGGCCTACCGGCGTGGGCAAGACCACCACGGTAGCAAAGCTGGCGGCACGTTTCGCCTTGCGCCATGGACGCCGCCATGTGGCATTGGTGACGACCGACAGCTATCGCATCGGCGCCCATGAGCAGTTGCGCACCTATGGACGCATACTCGGCATTCCCGTGCAGACAGCGGGCGACCGTGATGAGCTGGCGACCGTACTCAACCATGCGCGGGATCGCAAACTGGTGCTCATCGACACGGCAGGGGTAAGCCAGCGGGATTTGCACCTGACAGAAAAGCTCTCCAGCCTTAGCCTGGGAGAGCAACGTATTCGCAACTACCTGGTGTTGTCCGCTACCGGTCAGACGCAGGTGCAGAGTGAAGTCATCAAATCTTTTCGCAAGGCAGGTTTGCACCGCTGCATTCTGACCAAGATGGATGAGGCCAGCAACCTGGGTGGAACCCTGGCAACCCTGATACAACATGGCCTGCCTGCAGCCTATATCGCAGATGGCCAGCAGGTGCCTGATGACCTTCACCCCGCCAGGGCGGAAAAGCTGGTGAAACATGCCGTACGCTTGATGCAGCAAAAGGAAGAGTCGCTGGCGGAAGAGACTCTGGCATTCAATTTTGGAGGACTTGTCGCAAATGCTCACACATGAAACCAGCCTGCAACGGAATACCAACCAGGATCAGGCAACAGGATTAAGAAGAATAGCCCGCCCCAAACCCGTGAAGGTTATTGCCATTACCGGGGGAAAAGGGGGCGTGGGAAAGACCAACGTGGCCGTGAACATGGCGCTTGCCCTGGCGGATGAAGGAAAAAAGGTGATGCTGCTGGATGCGGATTTTGGCCTGGCGAATATTGATGTACAGCTGGGGTTGAGTCCGGAATATGACCTTTCCCACCTGATCAGTGGTGAAAGAAACCTGGAAGAAATCATCGTTGAGGGGCCCCGGGGAATCAGGATTATCCCCGCCTCATCCGGCATTGCCCGCATGGCCAATCTTAGCCAGGCAGAGCATGCCGGCGTTATTCGCGCCTTCAGTGAACTCAGCTACGATGTGGATTATCTCCTGGTGGATACGGCAGCTGGTATTTCCGATGGGGTGGTGAGCTTCTGCCGCGCCTCCCATGAGGTGATTGTCGTGGTCTGTGATGAACCGGCCTCCATAACAGATGCCTACGCCCTGATCAAAGTCATGAACCGGGAACATGGTGTGGATCACTTCCATGTTCTGGCAAATATGGCTCACACCGCAAGGGAAGGGCGTGAGCTGTACAGCAAACTGGCACTTGCCGCAGATCATTTCCTGGATACAACACTGACCTATCTGGGAGTTGTTCCGCAGGATGAGCGCCTGAGAAAAGCCGTGCAGAAACAACGTGCAGTGGTGGATCTGTATCCCGGAAGCCCCTCTGCCACGGCCTTCAAGAAAATCGCCGGCAATGTGGAAAAATGGCCGGGGGCACGCAATGCAAGTGGTCAGCTTGAGTTTTTTGTCGAACGGCTCATCAACGTCGAACAGGAATTGATTGGAGTTTCACCATGAATATGGCAGCCATTTACCAGGAAGCTTCGGAACAACTCAGCTATGAGGAAATGGTTGCCAAGCATATGCCTCTGGTCAAGCGTGTGGCATACCACCTGATGGCGCGCATGCCGAACAGCGTGCAGCTGGATGATCTGGTTCAGGCGGGCATGGTTGGCTTGCTGGAAGCCATGCAGAACTATGATTCATCCAAAGGAGCCAGTTTTGAAACCTATGCGCGCATCCGCATTCGTGGATCCATGATCGATGAAGTGCGCCGCGGTGACTGGACGCCCCGCTCGGTTTACCACAAGGCCAGATTGCTGGCCGAGGCGACGCGTACCGTCGAAAGCCGCGAGCACCGGGTCGCACGTGATGAAGAAGTTGCCGCAGAACTGGGGCTGGATCTTGCTTCATACAACAAGATCTTGACGGATACCAGCGGCTGCCATGTGTTGAGCTACGACGATCTGAGTGCCGACAGCTGGATGTCTGATAGCGAAGATGAATCCAAAACCGGCCCCCTGCCGGAACTGCAGAAAACCCTGTTCAAGGAAGGACTGTCAGAAGCCATTTCCAATCTGCCGGAACGGGAAAAGATGGTGCTTTCACTATACTATGATGATGAATTCAACCTGCGTGAAATCGGTGAAGTGCTGGGAGTAAGTGAAGCCAGAATCTGCCAGATTCATGCCCAGGCGCTCACCCGGCTCCGCTCCAGAATGCGCGACTGGGTAGGTGGAGATGATGACTAGTGTTACTGCGTCGGTCAGAATTAAAGGCCCTTTCGGTGAGTCACAATGCAGCCGGATACAAGACGTACTCGCGCAGAAAGGGGGCTCCCCAAAAGCACCTTTAATTCCGACACAGCACACTGGGCATGGCAAGCAAACTGAATGGAACGGGTTTTGTGGCTGATCCAGTCATCAAACCCTTGTTGCCCGTTTGGCCAGTAGCGCCTACACTGCCAACAGGCAAGGAGCCGCGGCGGGAGAAACCGGCCCAAGAGCGTCCTGCCTCTAGCGGTAAAAAAAAGAAGGATGAGCGCAAGCATATTGATTTGTACGCCTGATTCAGGGAATTGATCCATGTCCGATTTTTCAAATGACAAACCATCCAAGCATTCTGCAGAGAAACCAGTCGGGCAGACGCAGGAGGAGCTTGGGCTGGCAGGAGAGAGCGTCGATTTCAATTCCGTGCTCAGCGCAGTATCCGGAAACGGGACACATGACGCCTCTGAAAAACCCGTTTCTGGAAAACATGGGCCACAGAAAGACTTGAATCTCAGCAGCGTGATCGCCAACATACAAGATGAAGGGCCGGCCATTCCGGAAGGACAAACAGCACCGGAAAAGCAAGAACCCCAAAAAAATTCCGAAGACATTGTTCAGCCAAACAGCCATCCACCGATAGAGTCCACCACAAAACCCGAGGGACAACCCGATTCCCCGCAGCACCAGCACGCTCCGCAGGAAGAAAGCCAGCAACCAGTAAATCCGTCAGCTTCAGTGGACCAGGCGGCGACCACCACAGCTGCCACGGGAGAAGCCAGACTGGCGGCAAGCCCTGTCCCTGTTCCCTGGAGCAGCATTCTGATGCGGGTTCTGCTGACAGCATTGCTGGTTGGACTGGCGGGAATAAGCTACCTGCTATACACGCAAGAAGCGGGCATGCAGATGCGTGATGACAAGATCACTCAACTCAATGAAGATCTGAAAAAAATGGAAGGGCAGGTGGCTTTTCTGGATCAACAGCTGCAACAGCAACAGAAGCAAATCTCAAATCTCATCACCTCGGAACAGATGCAGGAGCAGTTGAATAGCCAGCGTCAGGATACTGACGCCTGGCTACAATCCGAACTGCGTACATGGCAATCCAGCCGCCCCACGGCCACCGCTGAACGCACACCAAATGAACAGAGCAAACAGTCGGCAGTAGCAAAAAATGCCGTTTCTCAAGCGTCAACAGCCAAACCGGAAACTGCTTCAGCAAAGCAGCCGGTTTCTGAAAACAGGGCTCAGGAAGCAGCAGGGAAGGGAGGCAAAACCGGCAACTGGGTTGTCCATGTAGCATCTTACAGCAGCCGGAATCAGGCAAAGAAAACCCTGCGCCAGTATGCCAAACAGATTCCTGACGCCAAAATACAAGCTGCCAGGGTGAAGGGAAAAGAAGTGTTCCGCGTCAGCGTACCCGGCTTCTCCTCGAAGAAAGAAGCGCTAGCCTATCACAAAAAAATCAGCAAAAAACTGGGCCTGAAGGGAACATGGATAAGCAAAAATAAAGATAAAAATATACTGAATAAACAATAAGAAAAGCAATATATTTAATATATTGCATTAACTATACCAACCAATATTGCCAACCGGCTCACATTTGTATATTAAAGATAGCTTTAAGTCTGCCGAACATTGTTAGTAGGCAAACTTTAAGAGATAACCGGTATGCAAAGGCAACCTGTAAAACAACCCGTTTCTGGCTCATGCATTGAATATCCCCCAGGCAAAATACCCATGCCGGCAAAAATATGCGCCACCATCGGGCTGATCTTGCTGGTCACCACTTCCTGCGCCTCCAAAATTCCGGCAAACCAGTGGACAGCCATCGCACAGCAAAACTATCCCGGCATGACAAATATCCACCAGGAAGTGAATGTAATCGAAGGAATATACAAAGGGCAAAAGATAGTCGGGTATGTTGATGGCAATGAAGAATGGGTGGAACTGCACAGGCGTCCACTCAAGCCGATAGATGCAGCAGAAGCCGGGCAGATCGCCGATGTCATGACCACAGGTCTTGCACTGTCCCAGGGGTTTTCTGAAGCCAATCCTCTTGGAGTTGGCATATTGCCACTCAAATTTGCGCTTAACTACTATGCAGAACAACAAGGCCTGCGACAATGCGGCAACATCAAAACCTTCCTGTCAGCCACTGGCTGGGGCGCTGCAGCTGCAAATATTGCCACCATTTCCGCTGGCACGTTCACTGGAGGAAGCGCAGCAGCAGGTTTGCTTGTCGGGGCGATGGCCTGGAATTATTTCCCGGGTACAGAGGGATGCGAAGGCTGGCTTGGACAGCCTGTGGAATTAACAACATTATAGTGGTGGAAACATACACATAAGGCGGATGCCGGGGCATTACTTGAGTGACACAACATTGCGCATAATGTATATTATGTTAAATCATAAGTATCTGCGGTCTTAGGCATGCCCCATGTTGGATGAACAACTATAGATGTGGATATTCTGCAACCACATCAGTGAAATCCACACAAACTGGTAAATCGGTCGTCCATACCCCATTTCCAGAGTATCAGCCCCATTCTTCACCAGAACCTGCTATTGTTTCGCCGATTAGTGAGTTTACGCGTGTTTCAGTTACGATTATGTCCATTTTATTGACATTTAACACCATTATAGATACTATAATATCCATTATGTTGGATTTCGTCACTGCTCCAGATCTGCAGAAACAACTGGCCAATGCCGTAAGAGAGCGCCGCAGGAAACGTAAGTGGTCACGGCAGAAATTGGCGGATCGCAGCACTGTACCTGCGTCAACCATCAAAAAGTTCGAAACCACGGGGCAAATCTCTTTGCGCCAGTTCATTCTGTTGTGGCAATGCGTCGATAGCCTGGATCGACTTGCACAACTCACCAAAACACCCACGCCTACCCCCTCAAGTATCAAAGAGGTTCTTGAGCAGTGAGCGCATTTACGCCGGTCAGGCAGCTGTTCGTGCATCGCCGATTAAGCAATGGTGAAAAAGTGGCTGTTGGGCAACTTGCGCAAAATACCCAAGGTGTTTTTTTTCAATACGATGAAAATTACATCGCCCACTACCATAACCTTTCACCTTTCAAACTGACGATCGACAATCAGTTACAGGCTGCGCCTGCAGTGCCCCATGCCGGATTACATGGAGTGTTCGGTGATTCACTGCCAGATGGATGGGGCCTGTTGTTGATGAACCGGGCTTTTCGACGCCATGGAATACCTCATCACAAAATAACCGTGCTGGATCGTCTGGCTTACATCGGTGAGCATGGTATGGGCGCTCTGTCATACACGCCTGCATCTGTCATTGCGCCAACCCATGTCGATGCCCGTGTTGATCTCGCCCAATTGGGCCATGATGCCGAGGCTTTGTATGAAGGCACTATGGAGGAGGTTTTGCCTCAACTGGCCATCGGTGGCAGTTCTGCTGGTGCCCGTCCCAAAAGCCAGATATTTATCGACAGCCATTGTCCTGAACAAGTAAGCACTCAAGCTAAACCGGGGCTGGAACCCTGGCTGATCAAATTTACCGCCGATCCCTTTCTTTTGGGACACGAAGAAGGATTATGTGAAGCCGCTTATCTGAAAATGGCTTCAATGGCGGGTATCGATGTACCCCAATGGCAACTGACATCCGCCCCGGCCAAAGAAAAAGCCATTGCCTGGTTGACCATGCGACGCTTCGATTGCACTTCTGACAAGGATTGGCAGGGGCGCTATCACGTACAGTCCCTGTGTGCCTTGTTGGATGCTGATTTTCGCCAACCCAGTCTGGACTACATGGACATTATCGGAATGGGACAAACGCTGTGCCAAAGCCCTGCTGTGGGGCAGAAACTGTTCCGACGGGCAATGTTCAACCTGTTTTCCGGCAATCAGGATGATCATTGCAAAAATGCCGCCTTTCTCATGGATGACAAAGGGGAGTGGACGCCAACGCCGGCTTATGACCTGACCTTCAGTCCAACGCCTTATGGTGAACATACCACATCATTTGATGGGTATGGCAAAGCACCCCCGTTGAAAGTTATTCAAAAAATGGCGGATCACGCCTGTTTCAAAGATTGGTCTCAAGCAAAAGGTGTCATACAGGAGGTCATGGAGAGCATCAGTCAATGGGTAATAATTGCAAATGAACTTGGCATCAGCCGGCAGATAAAAAAACAAATTCATGATCAACTGAACATATTGTGGAAAGAAAATCGCATTGATTGAGCCGAAGCGCGCCTGATATTTCCCGCCATGAAATCCTAAAA
>Ga0256834_1000019_pt1 | contig 129218 bp, 140 predicted proteins | sample 4281140metaG_FD_190536 | JGI IMG/M metagenome (GOLD analysis project Ga0256834, IMG submission 190536) | Hydrothermal vent microbial communities from East Pacific Rise, Pacific Ocean - 4281-140 | ecosystem: Environmental > Aquatic > Marine > Hydrothermal vents | place: Pacific Ocean: East...
GTGGACGGCTCTTTCCGGGTGGGGCATCATCCCTAGGACGTTGCCTCGGTCGTTGACGACGCCGGTGATGTTGTCCGTGGAGCCGTTGGGGTTGTACTCGGGGGATACGGTCCCGTCGGGTCCGCAGAACCTGAAGACGACGTTGTTTTCCACGTCGTCGTCCGGGATGTACCTGCCTTCCTTGTGGGCTATGGGTACGCGTATGACTTGGCCTTCTTCGTAGGTGGTGGTGAAGGGGGTGTCGGTTCTTTCGACTTTGAGGTGTGTCCAGGTGCAGATGAACCTGTTGTTGGCGTTGACGGTTAGGGTGCCGGGTATGAGGTTTCTCTCCGCGAGTATCTGCATGCCGTTGCACACGCCGAGGATGGGGCGTCCTTCCTCGGCGAGTTCTTCGAGGGCGTCGAGGGCGGGGGAGGTGGCGGCTATGGCGCCGGCCCTGACGTAGTCGCCGTAGGTGAAGCCGCCGGGTACGACGGCGGCGTCGTGGTCTTTGAGGTCGTGTGCTTCGGTGTGCCATACGGGGTCGGGTTCGGCGCCGGCGAGGCGGATGGCGTGTTCCATCTCGAGGTCGCAGTTGGTGCCTGGGAATTTGAGGACGGCGACGCGGATGGTCATCCCTCCACCACCCTGATCTCGTAGTCCTCGACGACGGGGTTGGCGAGTAGGCGTCTGCACATCTCGTCGGCTATCTCGAGGGCTTTTCGCTCGTCCTCCACGTCGAGTTCTATCCTGTAGATCTTGGCGGTTCTGACGTCTTTGACCTCGTCGTACCCGAGTCTTTTGAGGGCCTTGCGGACGGTCTCGCCCTCGGGGTCGAGGGCCTTGGGTTTGAGGGAGACCTTCACCTCGACGGTGACCATGGGTGCGTCACTCCCGGGGTAGCATGGCGGCTTTCTCCTCGTCGTCGCGTAGGATGCGTTCGGCGGCCTCCCTGTACCCGGCGAGGACGTCCCCCTCGTCCTTCCTGAAGATGTCCTTGTCGAGGCTTTGGCCGGTCTCGGCGTCCCAGAACCTGCAGGTGTCGGGGCTTATCTCGTCGGCGATGACTATCTCGCCGTCCTTCGTCTTCCCGAACTCGAGTTTGAAGTCGACGAGGATGATGTCGTGGTCCTTCAGGAACTCGGAGAGGATCTCGTTGACCCTGAGGGCTAGTTCCTTCATGACGTCGACCTCGGTGTCCTCGGCGAGGCCTAGGGCCTTGATGTGGTCCCTGTTGACGAGGGGGTCCCCGTACTCGTCGCTCTTGTAGCAGAACTCGACGATGGGTGGTTCGAGTTCTTGGCCCTCCTCGAAGGGTAGTCTCTCCACGAGGCTGCCGGTGGCTATGTTGCGGACTATGACCTCGAGTGGGAACATGTCGAGTCTTTTGACGATCATGCGGCGTTCGTCGAGGAGTTCCTCGTAGTGCGTGGGTAGGCCGGCTTCCTCGAGTACTTCGAAGAGTTTGGCGGAGATGAGGCAGTTGTAGACGCCTTTGCCCTCGACGGTGTCGACCTTCCGCATGTTGTGCGCGGTTATGTCGTCCCTGAACTCCATGACGGCGAGGTTCTCGTCCTCGGGGTGTTCGTAGAGGGTCTTGGCCTTGCCCTCGTAGATGATGTCGCCCGGTTCCATGGTACCTCCCCCGATCGGGCGCGGATCCCTCCTTTTTTAAGCGCGAGGGACCGGGGTTTCGCGGTCCGTTAACGTGAAAGGAGGCCCCTGCGGTTCGACGTCGTTCGGACGGGGGTCGGGTCTTGGCCGGTAAGGACGTGATCGAGGTCAGCGTGGCCCACGGTAAGGACCCGTACAGGGTCGTGGAGGAGGCGCTCGACGGTCTGGAGAGGGATCCGAACCTGGGTTTCGTGTTCTTCTCGCCGGATCACGTGGACGACATCGAGGACGCTGTTTCCGGGTTGCCGGACGGGTGTAGGACGGTGGGGTGTTCCACGGCGGGTGAGTTGACCCCGGAAGGTTACACGTCGGGTTCCGTCGTGGTGGCCCTGTTGTCGTCGTCTTACCTGTCGGTGGAGACGCACTCGGTGAGGTTCGAGAGGGAGGAGACGGATCACGCCAGGGAGTTGGGTCGGAGGCTCATGGTGGACGCGATGGCCTCGTTGAGGAAGCCGGGTCCCTGCGTGGATCTGACCTTCAACGCGATGTTGAGAAGTATAGTGAGCGGGAAGCCGGTGAAGACGCTGCCGTACTTCGCGATCGAGTTGGTGGAGGGGTTGGCGCCCGCGATCGATTACTACATGGACGGTATCAACGACGTGGTGAGGAAGTACAAGTTCCTGGAGGTGTTCGGAGGGGCGGCGGGCGACGATCTCAGGCTCGAGAGGACGTACGTGATGAAGGACGGTGAGTTGCAGCCCGAGTGGTCGGCGGTCGTGGCCTTCGGTATAACGTCCTTGAAGATAGGGGGTTACCTGGATCACGGGTTCGACGTGGTGGAGGAGGACGTGTTGTTCGTGACGGAGGCTGTGCCGGAGGAGAGGCGGATCGTGAGCTTCGACGGGGAGCCGGCCGCCGAGGCCTACGCGGAGATGGTGGGTGAGGACCCGGAGAACCTCGACGATCGGGTGTTCATGTGGAACCCGTTGGGGTGGGAGATCACGACGGGTCAGGTCATAGTGCGTGAGCCCGCCTTCGTGGACGAGGACGGTTCGATGGTGTTCCACTCGAGGCCCCCTAGGTACGGTGGGTTCGTCAGGTTGAGGCCGACGGAGGAGAACATGTACGAGACGGCCAAGCGCGTGACGGAGGTGGCGATGAGGAACGCGGAGATAGAGGATCCCGACGAGGTGGCCCTGGTGCTCGTGTTCGACTGCGCGCACAGGGACTGCGACGCGCAGTACGAGGCCATCCGGGAGGTGGTCGGGGACGACGTCCCCATCGTCGGGTTCAAGACGTACGGTGAGCACGGTCAGCTCAGGTGTGGGACGGTCTGTCACTGTAACCAGACCATCCAGGTGGTGGTGTTGGGCAACTCCACGGTGTCGCAGGCGGTGTGACTCTCTCCTCTCCTTCGTCATAACGTTACGAAATTCGTTACGAAGGGGGGACCGCCTTGAGGATAGGCTTGGTGTTCCACGGTCCGACGATATTCGACACGGGATGGGCGCGCCGCGTGCTGGACGCCCTGAAGGGGCTGGGTCGCGTCGAGGCGGAGTTGGGCGGTACCATCGGCTACATGGCCATGTTGGACGCGGGTATGGAGGGCGAGATCAGGTTCGAGAGGAGGATGCCGAGCGAGTGCTTCCGTGCGTTGAGAGATAGGTGCGACGCGTTGGTCCTGGCGAACCACGGTAAATCCCTCGAGAGCGGTCTCAGGTTCGCGGAGGTCGTGATGAGCAGGGCCGGCGTCCCCTCCCTCGTCCAGGTGGAGAGACCGGGGGAGGAGGACGGCGGGTTGATTCTGTGGAACCCGGACGACGTGCACAGGCGTGTGGGGGAGTACCTGTCCGAGGTCTTGGACCTGCCGGTGCTGATGGAGAGGGAGCCCTCGGAAAGGGACGACGTGAGGGTCGAGGGGGGCAGGGTGCTCAGGAGGATCGCCGCCGTCGAGCCGGGCGATCTGATCCTGGTGAACGGTGTGACGGTGGGGGTCGCGGAGGACGACGACGTGGTGTTGGTGTTCGAGGACGGGAGGCTCGTGGACGCCGAGGGGGCGCGTCTGAAGCCGGAGGGCGTGGAGAGGTTGGGGAGGGTGGATCCGGAGCGCGCGGTGGTGAAGACGGATTCCAGGCTCAGGCGGACCGAGCCCGATAGGGAGGCGCTGAGGGAGCCCCCAGGTTCCATCAGGAGGGTCGTGCTCGTCAACCACGACGCCGAGGCGAGGGTGGAGGACATCGAGTGGGCCGACGCCGTGGTCTCCGTCGGGGACGATACCACCTGCGTGTGCGCCGAGTTGGCGTCCAGGCTCGGGTCGTGGCTCGTCGGGCTCGTGGACTTGGATGTGGACGGTTGGTTCAGGGACGACACGAGGGAGGTGTTGCTGGACAGGCCGTCCGTGCTGGCCCTCCTGGTGTGCGACGTGGACGACGAGGCGGGGAAGGCCGTCAGGGAGTCGCTGTTCGGGAGTGGGGACAGGTTGACGTTTCCCTCCCCCGTGAAGCCCCCCAAGTTCGTGGAGGTCGTGAAGGGGGCGGCGGGCGATCACGTCTTGAGGGTTCTGAAGGGCGACCCCGCCGGAGCGGATTAAGACCCTCGGTGTGAGCTGGGATCCCCATCCCACGTCGGCCCCGCGGCTTCTCGTCATCGGGGGTATGGCGGGGTGAACGGCGAAGGTGTCTCCCGATTGGCCGCCGAGATCAGGGAGTTCGAAGGAGTCGTGAGGAAACGTCCGATCGGGAAGGTCGTGAGGAGGCTCCTGGGGGAGGAGGTCGATCCCCTCGTCGGGGAGGTCGTGGCGGCGGAGGGTGAGGACGCCGCCGTGATAAGGGACGGGGATAGGCTCCTGTTGTTGGCCGCCGACGGGATATGGGGGGTGTTGATGGAGAGGGACCCGTGGTGGGCCGGGTACTGCAGCGTCCTCGTGAACGTTAACGACGTCCTCGCGATGGGAGGTTTACCCGTGGCCGTGGTGAACGTGCTGGCGTCGTCCGATCCCGAGGTCTGCGACGAGGTCATCGAGGGGATGAGGGAGGGTGCACGTAAGTTCTCGACCCCCGTGGTCGGCGGTCACACCCACCCGGACGCCCCGCACGATTCCGTGGACGCGGCCGTCCTCGGGGCCACGGACGAGGAGCACCTGGTCCTATCCTCCACGGCCGAACCCGGCGATCTGTTGGTGTTCGTGGTTGACCTCGACGGTCGTCAGTACCCGGGGTTTCCCTTGAACTGGGACACGACCACGATGAAGGACCCCTCCGAGATCCGTAGACAGATGGAGGCCGTCAGGGAGGCCTCCGCGCACGTCAAGGCGGGCAAGGACGTGAGCAACCCTGGTTTGATCGGCACGTTGGCCATGATGCTCGAGGTGAGCGGTCGCCTGGGCGCCGAGGTGATCCTGGACGAGGTTCCCAAGCCCGAGGGTCTCGATTGGGCCACGTGGTTGAAGTCGTACCCGGGGGTAGGGTTCATCTACGCCGTCGAGGACGAGGACTCGGCGGATCGCGTGATCGGAACCGTCGAACGAGCGGGCCTGGTCGGGGCCGTCGTGGGTCGGGTCAACGACACCGGCAAGGTGGAGATATCCATGGGCGGTAGATCCGCCACGGTTTTCGACCTGAAGAAGGAGGGGATCCTTTCCCCCCGGGGAGGTGCTAAAGGTTGAAGGTCTTCGTCGACGGTGAGGAAGTGGAGGTTCCCGAGGGCGCCAAGGTCCGGGACGCTCTCGAGGCCGCGGGCAAGGAGGTCCCCGAGGACGTCGTCGTCGCCGTGTTCAAGGGCGAGGAGGAGGCGGTGAAGGAGACGGACAGGTTCAGGATCGTGTTCGAGGGCGACGATCGGGAGCTCGAGGTCACCGTGGCCGTCGAGGACGAGAGGCTCGCGGAGGTGTGCGAGAGGCTCGAAGGAGCGCGCGTCTCCTGGGTCACCCTCGACGAGGTAGGCGTCGGTCCCGTGGACGTGTCCGACCTGAACTACAAGATAAGACGAGGAGTCGAGGTCCCGCCCCACTCCGTGATAGTCGTCCTCCCGTCCAACGACCCCACGGACGCTTACGTCCTGTTCACCAAGAGGAGGATGGCCGTGGAATACGTGTGCACGGACGTGACGGGCGAGGTGACCGCGGGCAGGGAGTTCCTGAACGAACTCGACACGGGCTACGAGGTCGTCGACACGGGCCCCCTCATGGAGAGGGTCACCCGCAAGGTCGTCCACAGGGTGAGCCCGGACGACGAGCTCGAGGAGGGTGACCACCTCTACACGCGCGTCGTGATAGAACTGGACGACGGATCCCCCGTGTCCGCCGAACACCTCCTCAACACGGTCGAGATGAACGACGGCCGGCTTAAGGTCGGGTTCAAGTGCGACACGTACGACTCGTTCGAGCCCAGACCGTTCTACGACCTGCCCGACGAGAAGACCGGGATGAGGGACAGGGGAACCGTCACCGTCAGGAACACCGGCTCCAACGAGGGTAACATATACGTTTACAGAAAATCCAGAACCCCCATCGACAGCCACAACGTGGTCGGCGAGGTCACGTCCGGGATGGAGATAGTCGACGTCGCCGTCGAAGGCGACGAGGTCCTCGTCGAGACCGTGCCGGAACGCCTCAACTTCGTCGGCCTCAGCCTCGAGGAGGCGAAAGAACTCGCCGAGGAGAAGGGCATCGAGATCGAAGTGGAAGGCGAAGGGGACATCGTCGTCGATCAAGAACCCAAGGAGACCCTCAACGTGATCAAGGAGGGACGCGTCAAAGTCAAGGTCGTGCCCGAGGATCAGGTCATCGAGGTGGAGCTCTTCGAGGACGAGGCACCCCGCACGGTCGAGTACTTCCGCCGCGTCACCGGAATGCTCGACAGGCCCGTGGGCAAGCTGAAGGTCCACTTCGCCTACAGCGACTTGGGTATGGTCATGTTCGAGGGCGACGAGAAACTCGGCCGCAAACTCGTCCCCGAGAACACGCCCAAGGACACCGTCGAGGCCGGAACCCTCGGCGTCACCAACCAGGCCAAGAAACACGCGGGCCTCATCGGCGTCAGGCTGGAACCGAGCGACGAGTACGGTCCCACCGGCGAGACCTTCGAAGGCACGAACATCATAGGTCGAGTGGTCAAGGGCATGGACATCCTCAGGTCCCTGGACCAGTCCGATATAGGGTCCGTCATCTACGTGAAGGAAGTCAGAAGGAGCGAAAACACGGGGTGAACGTTGAGACCCAGGGTGTTGATCTACTCCCCGGATTACCACACCCTCGGATCCATGATAGCCGCCGGTGTCCTCTCCAAGTCCGGGTGCAAGGTCAAACAGACCAGGGAACCCGACACGGCCGCCCTGGCCAAGGCCGACGTCCTCGCCCTCTCCCTCTACAGCACCCTCCACCTGATGGACGAGAACGTGAGATCCATGGTCGAAACCGCCGTCGACAGGGGCCTCACCGTCCTCATCGGCGGCCCCGTCTCGCACGTCCCCGACCTGGTTCTCCACGCCTTCCCGGACGCCGTCGTCGTGAAAGGCGAGGCCGAGACCGTACTACCCGAGGTGGCCCAGGTGCTCAAAGAGGAGGCCGACTGGGACGACGTGACGGGCGTCGCCTACCGCCACGACGACGAGACCGTGGACACCGGATGGCCACCCCCCGCGGATCTCGACGGTCCATCCCCCCTCAGGGTCCCGAAGCGCCTCCACGAGCAGGACATCAGGGGCGCGAACGTGTACATCGAAACCCACAGGGGATGCCCCGGGGCCTGCACGTTCTGCCAAGTACCCGAGTTCTTCGGCCGAAGGGTCAGGTGGAAACCCGTGGAAGCGATACTCGAGGAGGTCAAGGCGCTCATGAGGGGCGGGGCCAGGAGGTTCGCCGTCGCCGGAGGCACCGTGACCACGTACGGGGACTCCGACGAGGACTTCGTCGAACTCCTCCGGGAACTCTCCAACCTCGTGGGTAGGGAGAACCTCGCCGCACCCGACGTCAGGGTCGACCTCCTCAACGAAACCCTCCTCGAGGCCATCCTCAGGTACACCATAGGCTGGATATTCCCCGGGATCGAGAGCGGGAGCGACCGCGTGCTCAAGGCGATGAGGAAGGGCATAAACGTCGACACCATCCGCGACGCCGTGTGGACCGCCAAGACGATGGGCGTCAAGGTAGCCGGCTCGTTCATAGTCGGTTACCCGGGGGAAACGGAAGAAGACTTCGAGATGACCGAAGAGCTGGTCATGGAACTGCAACTGGACGATATCTTCGTCAACATAGCCGAACCGATCCCGGGCACGGAACTCTGCAGGGAGATCCTCGAGAGGGACCCGGAGGAGATCCCCATACTCAGACCGGGCGACACGCTCGAAACGGAGGCCGGGGACAGGTCCCTTCAGCTTCAACTCACCGGGTTCTCGAGCCTGAGCAGGCCGATCCCCCTAACCGACGACGTCTTCGCATCGGCGGAGGAGCAAGCCAGGAAGGACGAGAGGAAGGTCCTCCGGATCGTCAAGTTCCTCAAGGAAGCCCACGAGCGGGGCGTGGATGTACTAGGGGGATCGGGACCGTGAGGATCGCGATACTCGGTGGCACCGGTGCCATGGGCAGGTTCCTGGCGAAGCTACTCCTGAAGGACGGGTTCGACGTCGTGATATCGGGATCCAAACCCGAGAAGGCCAGGGTCGTGGCCGAAGAGCTCGGGTGCGAGCCCGCCCCAGACAACGTATCGGCGGTGAAGGACGCCGACGTCGTGGTGGTGTCGGTCCCGATCTCGATCACCGAACGCGTGATCGAGGAGGTAGGCCCCCACCTGGAACCCGGGACGCTCATCACCGACGTCACTTCGGTCAAGGTCGGACCCGTCGAGGCGATGCTGAAACACACCGACGAGGACGTCCACGTGCTCGGAACCCACCCCCTCTTCGGCCCCACGGTTCCATCCCTCAGGGGCCAAACCATCGTCCTCACACCGACGGAGCGGAGCGGCCCATGGACGGACAAGGTCAGACGGTACCTGGAGGACAAGGGCGCCGAGGTCGTGATCACGAGCCCCGAGGACCACGACAAGGTCATGGCCGTCGTCCAGTGCCTAACCCACGCCGTCCTATGGGCGGCCGGGGGAGCCCTCCCCCGTCTCCTCGAGGAGCTGGACCCCGAACTCGACCCCGAGACCGTGGCCAGCCCCGTGTACAGGCTCCTCCTCGACACGGTGGGCAGGATCGTCGGGCAGGACCCCAGGCTCTACGCGGAGATACAGTCCTTCAACCCGTACGGGAAGGCCGCCAGGAGGGAGCTCCTCAAAGCCCTACGGGAGATAGACGAGAAAGCGCCGAACCACGGCCTGTTGGCCGACCTCCTGGCCGAGTTCAAGGAGGAGCTATCCTCCCACGTGGACACCGATAGGTCCCAACTGAGGACGGACAAGCTGCTCTCCTACCTGTCCGACGAGGCGAAGGTGATCTCCGAGGGGATGGAAGCGACCCTCGTGGAGGTGTACACGGGGAAGGTGGTGGAAGGTAGGGTCCTCGAGGACGACGGCGGTCTGGCCGTCGGGGACCTCAGGGTCGACAGGGACGAGTGGAAGGTGTACCCCCGCCTCCCCAAGTCCATCGGTAGGGCCGAAGGGAACGCCGAGATGACCCTGCTGGTGGAGGGGGCCACCGACCCTCACACCGTGACACTCGCCGTCGAGGCGATAGGAAGAAACGTGTTCGTTTCCAAAACGGAGAAGACCGAGGAGGGCGTGAAGATCGAGGTGTCGGGGAGGACCGAGGAAGACATCCTGAGAACGCTTGAGGACCTGCGCGGGCTCGGTCTCGACGTCAAGCCCCTTTGATCCTCTCCGCTATCACCTCCGGGTCCGGTGGCACGGGCTCGGGCAACTCGCACGTCTTCATCACGATCTCCGGGTCCTTCAGCCCGTGCCCCGTCGTCACGCACACGACGTCCTCGTCGCCCCCTATCTCCCCCATGTCCACGAACTTCCTCAAACCGGCTATGGAGGCCGCGCTCGCGGGCTCCACGAAGATACCCTCCGTGGTGGCTAACTCGCGCTGAGCGGCCAGTATCTCCTCATCCGATACGGCCACCGCCCAACCGCCCGAACACCTTATCGCCCTCAACGCCTTCACGGCGTTCACGGGATCCCCGATCCTTATCGCGGTGGCCACGGTCTCCGGCTCCGGGTCCGGCTCTATGTCCTCGGCGCCGCTTCTGATAGCCTCCACGACCGGTTTCGCACCCTCCGCCTGCACCCCATACATCCGCGGTAAATCCTCTATCAACCCCAACTCGTAGAGATCGAGGAACCCCTGCCATATTGCGCTTATGTTGCCCGCGTTACCGACGGGCACCACCACGGCGTCCGGGACGTCCCAACCCCGCTGCAGGCATATCTCGTAGGCTATCGTCCTCTGACCCGAGAGACGGAACGGGTTGACGGAGTTCAGGATGTAAACGAGCCCCTCATCGGCCAGCCTCTTCACCACCGAAAGGGCGTCGTCGAAGTTACCGTCCACCGGGATCACCTCGGCCCCGTGGAACAGGGCCTGCGCCAACTTACCCAGCGCCACCTTCCCCGCGGGCAGCAGCACCACGCACCTGATCCCAGCCCTCGCCGCGTAAGCCGCCAAGCTGGCGGACGTGTTCCCCGTGGACGCACACGCGACCACCTCGGCACCCAGCTCCCTCGCCTTCGTCACCCCCACCGTCATACCCCTATCCTTGAAGGACCCGGTCGGGTTCTCCCCCTCGTTCTTGACCTGAAGGGACGACACCCCGACCTCCTCCGCCAACCTATCGCAGGGATGGAGCCCCGTCCCACCCTCGGACATGGTCACCGGCTCCTCGTCGACGGGTAGAAGCTCCCTGAACGTCCACACGCCCAACCCCCTGGACTCGAACGTGGAGCGATCGACGTCTATCTCGTCGTACCTCAGCGTTACCTCGAGGAGGCCACCGCACTCCGGACACCTGACCAGGGAATCGTCCTCGAACACACGACCGCAGTGAACACACTCCAGCGCGTACCTCAAGCCGAGGGACCCTCGACGGACGCGTTCGACGACCGATATAGCCGCTCCCCTCAGAACAGCCTGGACACGGCCGTCAGGAGTAGAGACAGGCCGAACAGGAACGCGGGGAGCGTAACCACGGCCAGAACCGGGTGCACGATCCAGTCGTGAGGCCTCTCATCCACGGGACTCGGATCCCTCAGCCAGGATAGAACCTGGTACAGGGCCAGCGCCACGAAGAACGTGTACACGATGATCACGAACGAGACCACGAGGTGCATCTTCTGGTACCAGATGTCCAAAAACCTGTGGTACGAGATCTCCCTACCGGTTAAGAGGGCCAGCACCGGTGCCAACACGAAGTACCACGAGGGAGGATGCGTCAGCAGGTAGTGCCTGGACACCTTAGCGAGGCTCGAGAGTCTCATCAACTTCACGGCGTTCTCCCACTTGAGATCCTCGGCTATGAACACCTTCTTCCCCAGTATCGCCGCCGGCATCAACGACGTCGGGTAGTAGAAGGCGGCGGCGTCTATCATGGCCACCGGCAGCGGATGGATAACGTTGCACGCCAACGGGAACACGGGAAGGTAAGCCCAGGTTATGTAATACGGGTTCCCAACCTTGGTGGTCAACAGGAACCACAACATCAACGGTGCGGATAGACCTATCACCGTGTATTTCGTGCCTAGATCTTTTATCATTCTTTCTACCTTTTGCTTTTTGAAGAATGGATACAGACCGAACACCAACGTGCCTGCTATGAGTATCCATCCCGATATCTTACCCAACAAGAACGCCATGTGAGTAACCTTCCACCTGTGTATCGCGATCGGCAGGTTGAATATCGTAAGATCCTGCGGTATCCTGTACATATGGAACTCGAAAACTTGCCAAAGGAAGGCGCGGGGATCGTACAGGAAGAACGGTCCCCACACGATCACCGTGAACCCGAAGAAAGACGTCAACAACGGTACCAAAGACCTCTTGCCGTGCTTCGCCCACATGACGGCGGTTATGGGCAGGAGGAGCACCCCAGGCACGAACTTGAACGCCGACGCCGCCGCGAGCGCCAGGCCGGAAGAGAGTGGTTTTCCCTTCCAAGCCCTCTCCAGAGCCACGAAGGTGAGGAGGGCTATGATGACGTCGAACTGGACGCCCCATATGACGGAGCCCGCGGGGACCGACAGGACCCCCCACTGGGCGATGGGCCACCTGAACTCCCTGACTATGAGCAGGCACAGGAGGGCGTAGCAGGCCACCAGGACCGCCTTGAACACGTGGACGGTGGCCCACAGAGAGGTAGCGTGGAACACGTTCACCGTGAACAGCCTCAAGCCTATGTAGAAAATGACCGCCAGGGGAGGGTAGTGGACCTTGGGACAGTGCGAGTACACGGACAGCAGGCCCGTCTTGAGGTACTGATGGTACCATTGATCGAAGTAATGGACGTCGTACCAGTTGAAAAGCAAGCACGATGTGGCGGCCATGTAGGCGCTCAACGCGGCTATCGTGGAATAAGCCACGAGCTTCTCCGTCCGCTCGTCCTTCACCTTGAAGACGTTCAGGATGTCGGCGACCGAGCTGCGCCGGCCGGTCACCGTATCGCCTCCATCGCTTCCTCCGTCGCCTCCTTCACCACTTCAACGGACTTGAGGAAGGCCTCCTTCTCGTCGTCGTCGAGCTCTATCGGGACGATCTCCATGATACCCATCCGACCGAGCCTTACGGGCACACCGATACAGACGTCCTCAACGCCGTAGATCTCGCCCTTGAGGTACGCCGAGACCGTCAACATCCTCCTCTCGTCCTGCAGCACCGTCCTCACGAGGTTCGCTATGGCCTGGGCCGGACCGAACTGAGAACCGCCCCAGGTCTCGATTATCCGCTGCCCGGCGGTCTTCACCTCCTCGACGGCACCCTCCAGGTCGAACTCCTCCCAACCCGGAAGCCTCGTCACCGGGATACCACCGACGCTCGTGGCGCTGATCACGGGCACCATCGTGTCACCGTGCTCCCCTATTATCCTCGTGTGAACCTCGCTCGTGTGGACGTCGAAATGCTCCGCTATCAGGATCTTGAACCTCATCGAGTCCAGGTGGGTTCCAAGCCCGAACACCCTGTTCCTGGGGAGGTCCGACACCTGGAGAGCCACGTAGGTGAGAACGTCCACGGGGTTCGTCACCATTATCACGATGGCCTCGGGGTTGTCCATGGCGAGGTTCTCCAGGTACTTCTTCACGATGTGCGCGTTCTCCGTGGCCAGATCAAGGCGACTCTGATCCGGCTTCCTGGGCACCCCGGCTGTGAACACTATGATGTCGGCGTCGACGTAATCCTCCCTCTCGCACCCGATCTTGATCCTGGCGTCCGCCTGAGCCGCCGCGAGCGAGTCCAGGATATCCCTCCGCAATCCCTCCAGCTTCCTGACGCTCTTCCTCCTCGCTATCAACCTGACCTCCGACACGCAGTCCAAAAGGGCCAACCGGGCCGCCGTGGTCGAACCCACGCGACCCGTGGCACCGATGACGGCTACGGTCCCCATCCCCAGGTTCACCCCAGCAGCAGGGCGAGGATCGCCTTCTGAACGTGAAGTCTGTTCTCGGCCTGATCGTATATCACGCTACGCTCGGAATCCGCCACCTCGTCGGTGAGCTCGTAACCCCGCTGAATCGGCATGCAATGCATGACTATCGCGTGATCCGGAGCCTTCGACATCAACTCCTCGTTCACCTGGTACGGCTTGAACGCCTTCAACCGCTCCTCCTTTTCGTCCTCGTCCCCCATGCTCACCCACACGTCCGTGTACACCACGTCGGCGTCCTTCACCGCCTCCTCCGGATCCCGCACCACCTCCACGCTACCACCGTACCTGTCCGCCCTCCTCTCCGCCTCACGCCAGACCTCCTCCGGACACTCGTACCCTTCGGGCACCGCGTGCACAAACCTCCAACCGAGGGTCGCACACGCCAAGGCAAGGGAGGAACAGACGTTGTTACCGTCCCCCACGAACACCACCGTGTGCGGGCCCTCCCCCAGCTTCTCCACCACCGTGAACACGTCCGTCAACGCCTGACACGGATGCTCCAGATCGCTCAAACCGTTGATGACGGGCACGTCGCAGTACCTGGCGAACTCCTCCAGGGCCGAGTGATCACCCGTCCTGATCATGACGCCGTCCAGGTACCGCCCCATCACCGTCGCCGTGTCCTTGATCGCCTCGCCCCTCCCCAACTGCAACTCGTCCCGCGAGTACGTGAAAGCCACGCCACCCAGCTGATGCATCGCTACCTCGAACGATATCCTGGTCCTGGTGGAAGGCTTCTCGAACACCAGCCCCAGCGTCTTACCCTCCAGGACCGGGATGACCCTCTCCCCGGCCAGGAACCTCGCCTTCATCTGCCTGGCAACCTCGAGGACCGTCTCCACGTCCTCCCTGTCCAGATCCGACACCGACAACAGGTGGCGCGTTCCCAGACGCCTCACCTCAACCCCCTCCCCTGATGTGCTCCATCCTTTTGACCCTCCTCTCCACCGTCTCCCTCTTCCCGATGTCCGACCTGTGCCTGATGTTCTCGCCCGAGACGCACTCCTCGATGGCCGACTCCGCGGCCTCCTCGGCCTCCTCCAAGGTGTCACCCAAACCGACGACGGCCAACGCCCTCGACGACGTCATCCTGATCGTCCCGTCCTCCTCGAGGTTCACCGAAGCGTAGTACGGGATCGCGTCCCTCCTGTGAATACACTCCTCATCCACCTCGATCACCTCACCCTCGCCCTCCGACGACTCCGGATACCCCGCCGGGACCACGTACTTGCACACCGTCGCCTTCTCCACGAACTCCACGTCACCCTCCATGGAACCCTCCGCCACCGAGGCGTGCAACGTGACCACGTCACCCTCCATGATCGGAAGGATGTTCATCGCCTCGGGATCCCCGTACCTGCAGTTGAACTCGATGACCACGGGCCCCTCCGCCGTCAACATGAACTGACCGTAAAGAACCCCTCTGTAGGGCTCACCCGTCTCCTCCTTTATCGCCCGCACGGTCTCCTCCAGTATCTCCACGGACCTCTCGTAATCCTCCTCCGTGAGGAACGGGAGCAGACCGTCCGGGCACGAGTACGATCCCATACCGCCCGTTATCGGCCCCTCGTCCCCCTCGTAAGCGTGCGGATGATCCTGAACGGCCGGCGTGGGCAGGACCCTCTCACCGTCCGTGTACGCCTGAATGGTGTACTCCTCACCGATGCACTTCTCCTCGATCACCACCTTCGGGATACCACCGATGGACTCCTCGAAGATCTCCCTCACGTACTCCTTGGCCTCCTCGAGGTTCGCCAACTGATCACCCACGACCTTCACGCCCTTCCCACCCGTCAACCCGGCCGGCTTCACGGCCACCGGCTTACCCAACTCGTCGATGTACTCGCAGGCCTCGTCCGGGTCCTCGAACACCTCGAACTCCGGACACCCGGGTATCCCGTACTCCTTCATCAGCCTCCTGGCGAACCCCTTGTCCCACTCTATCCTCGCCGGCTCCCTCTTGGGACCGAAGGTAGGGACACCCACCTCCTCCAGCGCGTCCGCGACACCCTCGGCCAAGGGATCCTCCGGACCCACCACCGCGAGATCGACCCTCCACCTCTCCGCCGCCTTGACCACGGCCTCGACGTCCGTGACGTCGCCCACCTCGTAATCCGCGGAAAGCCTGATTATACCCGGGTTCCTGTTCGGCATGAACGCGTACAACTCAACGTCCTCGTCCGGCGCCCCGCACAACGCCTCCGCTATCGCGTGCTCCCTCGCGCCTCCACCCACCAGCAACACCCTCATTCCCTCAACCCCCTGAGATCATCGGCAGTCAGCACGCTCCGGAGCTCGATACCCGCTTCTTTAAGCGCTTCCTCCGCACCCTCCCTCCTGTCCACCACGACGATCGCCGTCCTCACCTCACCACCCTCCCCCCTCACGACCTCCGCCGCTTCCAACAACGAACCCCCCGTGGTGGCCACGTCATCGACCACCACGACGTTCCTCCCCTCCACGTCCCCGATCAACCTCCCACCCGTACCGTAGCCCTTCTCCTCCTTCCTGACGATGGCCATCGGAACCCCCGTCTTCACCGACAGAACGGCCACCAAAGGCACCGCCCCAAGCTCCGGTCCAGCCACCACCTCCGCGTCCCCGGGCAACAACCCCGCCAGCGCGTCCGTCATCGCGTCCAGGACCTCGGGGTGCGTGGAAGCCTCCTTCACGTCCACGTAGTAATCGCTGACCTTCCCCGAGGACAACTCGAACCTACCGAACTTCAACGCCCCGACGTCCAACAGCATCCTGGCCAACTCCTCCCTATCCACCATCACCACGGCACCTCCTTCAACCTCAACAGGTAACCGACCGCGTTCGTCAACCAGTGAAGGATCAAGGTGACGCCCGCCAACGCCAGAACGATCCTGGCCGGCGGCAACCACCCGAACACCGCGTAATGCATGACCACCGCCCCGGCGAAGAAATCGAGCTGATCCAGGACCGGAGCGGGCGCGCCCCTCTCGATGCCCATCCTCCTCTTCACGAAACTCCCAGCCGCGTCACCGAGCATCGCCCCCAAGCCCAACACGAACCCCTCTTCCACGTGATACACGAAAGACCCCGCGACCAGCCCCTGCAGGGCCCCGACCACCGTGCCCACACCGACCCCCGCCGCGAACCCCCTCACCGTCACCCCGTCACCCAGGAGACGCCTCCCGTCGGAAAGCTTTTTACCGAAATCCAGCGGTCGCCCGCCTCCGAGCAAGCAAGCGCTAAGATTCGCCAGATACGCCGGAAGGATGAACCATATCCCCTTCCCCAGTTCCACCGCCATCACCGTGATATCCATCCTCACCTCACACCCTCAGGGGGCCTTCAATGACCGAGTCCGAGACGGTGCTGTACGAGACCGAGAGCCTCTGCCCGGAGTGCCTCACCGTTATCCCGGCCAAGATCGTCCGCACGCCGGACGACCGCGTTGAAATAGTTAAGGAGTGCCCCGAGCACGGCGAGTTCAGGGACGTCGTCTGGTCCGACTACAGGTTCTACGAGAGGGCCTTCGAGTACGAGTTCCAAGGCCCCGGCATAGAGAACCCGAACACCGACGTCGCCCGAGGCTGCCCCCTCGACTGCGGCCTATGCCCCCAACACGAGAGCTGCACCGCCCTCGGCATAATCGACGTGACCAACAGGTGCAACATGAACTGCCCCGTGTGCTTCGCCAACGCCGAAGCCAAGGGCTACGTGTACGAACCCACCCTCGAGCAGATCGAGGAGATGCTCGACAGACTCAGATCCGAGAGACCCCTACCCTGCCGCGCCGTCCAGTTCGCGGGCGGAGAACCGCTCGTCAGGGAAGACATCCACGAGATCATAGCCATGGCCGCCGAGAAAGGCTTCCACGTCCAAATAGCCACCAACGCCATAGAATTCGCCAGAAACCCGGACCTCGCCAAGGACCTCCACGACGCCGGACTAAGGGTCGTCTACATGCAGTTCGACGGCCTCGACAGGGAGATCTACCGCGAGATAAGGGGCAGCGCCAAGGTCCTCGACCTCAAACTCGAAGCCATAGAAGCCCTCGAGAAGGAAGGCGTATCCACCGTCCTCGTACCCACCCTCGCCAAAGGGGTCAACGACGACCAGATCGGCCCCATGCTCGAACTCGCCCGCGAGTACCACGTCATCAGGGGCATAAACGTCCAACCCATATCCTTCACGGGCAGGGTACCCCTCGAGGAGAGACGCCGCATGCGCATAACCATTCCCGACTTCGTCAAACTCGTCGAGGAACAGACCGACGGCAAGGTACCGGCCGACAGCTTTTACCCCGTCCCCATCGCCGCCAAGATAGCCCGCCTCGTCAACACCCTACAAGGCAGCAACAAACCCGAGTTCTCCGCCCACCCCCTCTGCGGCGTGGCCACGTACCTAATCGAGGAGAACGACGGGTACGTCCCTATAACCGAGTTCGTCGACCCCGACGCCTTCATAGAATTCCTCGAACAACTCGTGGAAAAGGTAGGAAGGATAGAAAGCCGCCGCGACAAACTCCGCGCCGCCAAGATGCTGATGAAATTCATAACCAAGAACATGAGGAAACTCTTCAAGATAACGATGGGCAAGAAACTGGCCAAACTCATGGTCGACGTTGTGACCAAAGGAACCTACGATGCCATATCCGAATTCCACTGGAACTCCCTACTCCTAGGATGCATGCACTTCATGGACCCGTACAACTTCCAGACCGATAGAGTCCGCAGGTGCGTCATCCACTACGCCACACCCGACGGCAGGATAATCCCGTTCTGCGCGTACAACTCGGTGCACAGGCAGGAAGTCGAAGAGAAGTTCAGCGTACCGCTCGAAGTCTGGAAGAAACGCCGGGCGGCCGCCGAATGAAACCCATCCAAGAGGCCGCCCGACACATCCACCGAGCCGACACCGTCGTCGCCCTGACCGGAGCGGGCGCCTCCGCCGACTCCGGCATCCCCACATTCAGGGGCAAAGACGGCCTCTGGAACAAATACGACCCCCGCGAACTCGCCACACCCGAAGCCTTCGCCCGCGACCCCGTCAAGGTCTGGAAATGGTACCTATGGCGCAGGAAGAAGATAGCGGAAGCCCAACCCAACCCCTGCCACACCACCCTGGCCTGGATGGAGAGAGAAGGCATCCTCGATGCCGTCGTGACCCAGAACGTGGACGGACTACACCAAAGAGCCGGCTCCAGACACGTCATAGAACTACACGGCAACATATGGACCGACGAGTGCACATCCTGCGACTACGAACGCACCAACGACCCCGAAGCCGGCGAAGGCCTCGAATACCCGGAATTACCGCCGAAATGCCCCGAATGCGGCGCACCCCTCAGACCCGGGGTCGTATGGTTCGGCGAACCCCTACCCCCCGACGCCCTCCTACGGGCCCAAGAACTCGCACGGGAATGCGACGTCATGCTCGTCATCGGAACCTCCGGCGAGGTGAGACCCGCCGCCGACCTACCCATCCTCGCCAAATCCCACGGGGCCACCGTGATCGAGATTAACCCCTCGGAAACGGCCCTCTCCCCCATCGCCGACGTCAGAATACCCCAGAGAGCCGCCCCCGCCATGGAAGAACTCAGGAAAGCCCTGGAAGAGGCCTAACCTCCACACCCAACACCTCCTCCACCAACCTCAACACCTCACCCGCCCACCGCAACTTCCTCCTCTTCACGGGATCCGCCTCGAAAACCCCCTCACCCTCGCCCGGCCTCGAGTAGGACGTCGTCGTATCCCCCAGATCCATACCGACCGTGAAAACCCTCTCCGCCCCCAACCTCGCCGCGATAACAACCGCCCTATCCCCGTCCGTGAAACCCCCCGGGTTCCACAACGAACCCGGCGCCGGGAACACCTGACACGTCCCCAACACCTCCCCGAACACCGGCACCAACCTAGCCAACGCCTCGATGTTATCCCCGTGAGCGTGAACCACGGGCACGGCACCCCCCTCCACGGCCGCCACCAACACCTCGTCCCCACCGTCCAGATCCGTCACCACCACGTCCGGCACCACGCCGACCTCGAGGAGGGCACCCGAAGCCCCGTCCGCCGCGTACACCACCCTACCCTCCAACTCGTCAACGACCTCTCCCACCCTCAGAACGGACGGACCGGCCCCGACGACGACCACATCCTCCCCCACGGGCAGATCCTCGGGCTTCAGAACCTTCGAAGCGGTGACCTCGAGGATCGCGTCCAGGAACTCGGCCGCCAGCGCGTCCATCCCCGGGTCGAAACCCATGTCCCGCCTCACGTCATCCTGAACATCGACGAGGGGATCCGGACCCACTCACACCTTCACCCTCCTCCTCGCCGTCATGATTATACCGACCACCGTCAGAGCAGCGCCACCCAGCATCAACGCCCCGGAAAGGGCCACCCAGTACATGAGACCCCTCTCGAACGGGGGTACCTTGAGCGACTTAACGACCCACGGGTACAAGACGTACGTTTGAACCTCGTGCAGCAGGTTGCATATGAGGCTGCCTAAACCCATGAGCACGAGGCCCCAACCCAGCACGCTCCTGGGCCTGTCACCTACCTTGGCGGCCCTCCTAAGGGTGGAAAGACCGATACCTATCAAAACCAGTATCAGAAACACGTGGACGGTCTTGTGCAACAACGTCATCAACGGGGTCCCACCGTTGCCGAATGTTGAAACCATCAAGGGCAAGGGTTTTCCACCCATGATCGGGACGTAGATCGTGACCTTTTCGTACCCTTGAAGGGCGGGAGACAAAGCCGCCGTGCCCCCCCCCCGATAGCTCGTCGGGTTTTTGATCAACGGATGTCAAGTTTCCGATGCGCGTGACCGACTCAGGGGTCGTGATAAACTTGGCGATCGTGGGCGTGATAGGAGCCTCCGGATACACCGGCGGCGAACTCCTCAGGATACTCGCCGGACACCCCGATGTGGAGGAGATAAGGTACGCGACCTCCAGGAAACTCGCCGGGGAACCCGTCTGGAAGGTCCACCCGAACCTCAGGTCCGTGCTACCCGACCTCGAGTTCTCCGACCCGGACCCCGCCACGGTGGGCGAGGACTGCGACGTCGTGTTCACGGCCGTCCCCCACACCGCCGCCATGGACATAGTGCCGGAGGTCTTGGACGGAGGGGCCGTCGTCATCGACCTGAGCGCGGACTTCAGGTTCGACGACGTGGAGGAGTACGAGAGGTGGTACGGCGTCGAACACAAGGCGCCCGAACTGAACGACGAGGCCGTGTACGGGTTACCCGAGCTCCACAGGAGGGAGATCCGGAAGGCCAGACTCGTGGCCAACCCGGGGTGCTACCCGACCGGTGCTATCCTGGCCGCCGTTCCGCTGGTCGAAAGGTACGACGTCAAGGTGATAATTCTCGACTCGAAGAGCGGCACGTCCGGGGCGGGCGCCTCCCCGAGCCGCGTCACGCACCATCCCGAGTGTGCCGAGGACCTAACTCCGTACTCCCCGACCGATCATCGGCACCTACCCGAGATACGCCAGGAGATCGGGAAGGTGGACGGGGACGTGGATGTTCACTTCACGCCGCACCTGGCCCCCCTCGTCAGGGGGATAGAGACGACGGCCCACTTCCTGCTCGCCGGGGACGACCTCGAGCCCGAAGACGTGAGGGAAGCGTACGTGGAGACCTTCGGTGAGGAGCCCTTCGTGAGGGTTCTCGACGTCGGCGAGGCTCCCAGGTTGTGGGCGGTCCGCGGGTCCAACTACTGCGATATCGGCGTGTTCGCAGTCGGGGACGGGCGTGTCGTGGTAGCCTCGGCCATTGATAATCTGACGAAAGGAGCATCGGGACAAGCCGTACAGAACATGAACTTGGTAATGGGTTTCGAAGAAACCGCAGGTCTGGAGCGCGATCAGGGTTTCCACCCCTGAACGTGGGGGCGCCGATGACGACAAGGGGGTTAGCGGAGTTCCGTGAAGAGCGTTTGCCGGCCCGAGGCGCGCTTCTGGAGGTCCCTGGGTTGCAGGTCCCCCGTGTTCAACGCCCCGATGGCGGGTTTCACGGGACCGGAGGTGGCCCCTCGTATCGAGGAGGCCGGCGCGGGTATGGTTATCCTGGGCGGCTACCCGGGGGATCGGGAGGCGTACGAGGCGTCCAAGCGTATCGCGGCGCGGGGAAGGGAGGAGTTCGTGGTTCCACCGGAGGATCTCCCCTCCGAGCTCTCCTCGGTGGACGTTCGGGTCCCGGTACTAGTCAACGTTCGGTTCACATCCCCGGAGGGGGCCGAGGAACTGTGTCCCGACCTCGCGGATATCGTCGATGGGGTGGAGATCAACGCGCACTGCAGGCAGCGTGAGATGGTGGAAGTCGGTGGAGGGGAGGCCCTGATGAACGAGCCCGAGAAGTTGTGCGAGATCATCGACGTGGTCGCTTCCCACGTGGGCGTGGTATCGGTCAAGTTGAGGGGGCCGCACCCGTCCTACGAGGATGTAGTCTCGGAGTTGTCCACCCACGGTGGTGTGGATTTCGTCCACGTCGATGCGATGAAACCTGGTGAGCCCACGTACGATCTCAGGTACGTCAGGCTGGCCCGTGAGGCGGGGTTGAGGGTCGTGGGGAACAACTCGGTCAGGACGCCGGAGGACGTGGTGGCGATGTTCGACGCCGGTGCCTCGGCCGTGTCCGTGGGAAGACCGTTACTCGAGGGGAGATGGGACCTACTGGGGGAGCTGTCGGAGTTCGCCGTGGGTAGGTTCTGGAAAGCGGGAGAATGATTTATAAAAGGAGGTGGCCGGACGGGTCATCGGACGGCGCGGGGGCGCCCGAGCCTGGTCAAAGGGGCGGGAATGAGGATCCCGTGGCCGTAGGGCCGTCCCGGGTTCAAATCCCGGCCCCCGCACCAAACCCAAGATCGTTACGAAGATCATAACGATTACCGCGGGGAAAGGGTTCAGGACCTGAGCGTAGCCACTAACGCCCTCTCGTCCAGGAACAGGTTGAGCGCGTCCTCGGGCCTCGTTACCACCACGTCCGCGGCCAGAAGCGTCCCCACGTACGCCCCCTCCCTTCCGACGACGCAGACGGACAGTGCGGCCTCCCTCAGCATCAGCTCGTCGTTGGCCCCGTTGCCGACGGCGGCGCACCTCTCGGGCCCCAGGCTCCTGATCAGCTTCAGCTTGTCCTCACGCTCGTTCCCCGATACCTTATGGACCTCCAAGTCCAGGTTCGCGTCTTCCTTCAGCGTCTTCTCGACGGTCCCGTACGTGTCCGCCGAGGCCACGATCACGTTCACGCGCCTACACAGGTCGCGCATCAACGAGACGACGCGATCGCTCACGCTGCCCCTGAACGCGATCGTCCCGTTGTAATCCAGCACCACGTTCTCTATCCTCAAGGTCCCCCTGCCCGGGATCTCAACCTCGATCAACGGCACGTATCCCCGGGATCGAGACCGTTCCGGACGGGGGTGATATCCGTGTCGGGATCGTACCGCGCCCTACTTATTATTCAATTTACAACTTCTACCACAGAATGAAGTAGGGGGCCTCCCGTTGACCACCTGCAGGCTCCACCCGTACGAGGAGTGGACGGGGGTACGCGTCGAGTACGGAAGGACCGTCTTGATAATAGACCCCGGCAGGGGGAAGCCGTGCAGGTTCGGGGCGGCCAGGTTCGCGGGCAGACTGTTCGACAGGGCCGACGTATGCCTCCTCACGCACTTCCACCACGATCACTACGCCAGGATCAGGCGCGTGGACGCGGACGGCGTGGTGACGGGCGAGTTCACGGCGTTCCTAATGGAAAGATGCCTCGAGAACGGCCCTGAGGCGATCCCGCTGGAACCCTACGGCGAGATAGTCGTGGGCGACGTGGTCGTGAAGTGCGTCCCGGTCGAACACACGTGCCACGAGGCCCTGGCCTTCGTTCTGGAACCTTCCGACGGGGGAGGCCCCGTCGTCCTCTACACGGGAGACTGGTGGGAATCACCGGACGAACTCGTGTCGAAGGTGTCCAGGGTGACCGGAACCGTGGACGTCTTGGTCACGGAGGCGGCCGCCGTCCTGAGGGACGACCCGGGTAACCTGTGGGAACAGATGAAACGCGTCGCCGATATGTTCGACGAGGTCGTGTACCTAGTGTGCAGATCGTTCCCCGACGTCGTGGACGTTATCTCCGGGGCCCACGGGGAGGATCCCAGGGTCCCACCCGACGACAGGGAACTCCCAGGCATACTCGAGGCGGCGGGTGTCAGAGCGGACGTGGCTACCGGCACGGACGGACCCGTCGTGACGGTCAACCCGAAGATCGCCGTGGGCGTGGCATCCTCCAGGGAGGTCCCGCTCGTGGTCCCGGACGAGATGAAACCCCGCGTCGTCGGGGACCTAGGGTACGCGGGCAGGCTACTCACCGTCAAGATGGGAGGACACCCCACGCCCCTCGACGTGATAGCCCTCGCGGAGGAGCTGGAACCCGACGTCCTCGTCATCAGACACTCCAGCCCCAAGAACGCGACGGACGTGAAGGACGGGTCGAGCGTCAAGGACGTCAGGATATGGACCGAAGGCCTCATGGACCCGGGTCCCGTGGAGGTCTCCGGGTAGCGTATTAGGGGGCCACGGGGACAGACCCGAAGGGCGATCCAGGTGGGACTCATCGGGAGGGTATCCGAGCTCCTGAACGTCGAGAGGTGGAAGGTCGAGAAGGCCTTCGAACGCGGCACGCTTCAAACAGTCAGGGCCTCCTTCCCCGAATTCGCCTACGTGAGATCAAGGAGGAGGTTCGCCGGGTTCGAGAAGGGGACCCTCATCGTCCCAGACGATGGCGTCGTCGTACCCGGGTTCCCGAAGACCGAGAGGGCCCTGATGCTAGGGCCGGCCTTGAGGGATAGGTTCGGCGACGTGGAGGAGGTCGTCGTGGAGGAGAAGATGAACGGACACAACGTCAGGGTGTTCGAACTCGACGGCGAGGTGTACGCGGTCACCAGGGGCGGGCTGATATGCCCTTACACGACCCACAGGATAAGGGAACTGCACGGGGACGAGCTCCTCGATTTCCTGCACGACCACCCGGACGTCATCGTGTGCGGCGAGTTCGTAGGTAAGGAAAACCCTTACGTTTCCGTGGACTACCCCGAGGCCTCCGAGCACGGCGTGGGATTCTTCGTGTTCGATCTCATGGACCCGAAGACCGGCGATCTCCTACCCTTCGAGGAGAAAAAGACCGTCGACGGGTACGGGTTGAATCGGGTGAGGGTCCTCGGGAGATTCCCCCCGGACGATCCCGAGCCCTTCTTCGACGTGGTGAGGGAGCTGGACGAAGACGGGAGGGAGGGCATAGTGATCAAGGACCCCGACGCCGAGGTGCCGCCGCTCAAGTACACGACCCACTCGGCCCACGTCGAGGAACTCAGGTGGGCGTTCAGGTTCGCCTTCGACCTAGGTAGAGATTTCATCCTAACCAGGACCATCAGGGAGGGGTTCCAGGCGCTGGAATGGGGAGAAGATCGGGAAGAGCTGGAGCGTAGGGCGGTCGACGTGGGTAGGGCGCTGATAGAGGGTATGGTCGAGGGTTTCTCATCGGTGTTGGAGGAAGGGGAAGCGTACGAGGAGGTCGAGGTCTCCTTCGGTTCGCGGAGATGGCTGGAGCTGTACTCCGAGTTCGTCAAGCGGGTCACCGGGGGCACGACGACGGTGGAGGAGATCGGCGAGAGGAACGGCAGGATCGTAGCCGTGGTCAGGAAGAGGTACCCTTCCACGACCGACAGGGTTTCCAACGTCTCCGAGGGCGGCATCCTCTGAACTCAACAGCTTAGAAACGTAAACTATCTTTTCCATAACGTCACCCGACTCGGGAAGGGGTACCCTTGGGAGACGTCGTCGAATCGATGTCCGCGATGTTCGCCAGGGCCTTGAATCAGGCCACGGTCTTCTGCTTCGCCGAGATCATGGGTAGAGGGTGGCGGGCGGTCAGGAACAGGATGTACGAGTACGTGGCCGAGGTGATGGTGGATCTCTTCGAGGATAAACTGAGGGACGCGGATCCCGTGGAGATCGCCGAGGCCGCGTTGAAGCTGTACTACCCGAAAACCGAACTCATCGAGAGGGACGAAAACAAAGCTGTTTTCAAAGTCAAATCCAATTGCCCGATAGTGAGGATGTCCGTGTACATGCTGGAGAAGCACCCGGAGGTCAGGAGGTACGTCTGCGACCCCGACGACCTCGTCATCGAGGGGGAGAGAGCCGAGGGCGAGGAGGTCGAGCGGCTGTACGACGAAATAGACGGGCTACCCTCCTGCCGCATATTCGACGCGATAATGGAGAGGTTGGACGAGCCCTGGAGGATGAGGGTGGAGGAGGTGGACCTGTCGGGGGACGTTCCGGAGGCCTTCTTCGTGGTCGAAAAGCGCTAGCCTCGGGGCTCGTGCCCGCAGATCCTGGCGAAGTTGGCCAGGATATCGGCGCCGTACTCCGTGAACTTCAGTTCCGGGTGGAACTGCACCCCGTACAGGTGTTCGGTCTCGTGCCTCATCGCCTCCACCTCGCACTTCTCGCTCCTGGCCGTCACGACGAAACCCTCGGGAACCTCCTTGACCTCGTCCTTGTGCGAGGCCCAGGCGGTTATCCTGTCCGGCAGTCCTTCGAATATCCCCGTGTGGTCGAGTATCTCCACCTCGGTCCTCGCGTACTCCTCCCTACCCGCGGCCCAATCCACCTCGCCACCGAAAACCTCGGCCATCAACTGATGACCCAGGCAGATACCGAGGACGGGCACCTCGCCCGCGGCCCTTTCGATGATCTCCCTCGAGTTACCGGCTCTCTCCCTGTCCGGCCCGCCGCTCACGACGATCCCGTCCGATTCCTCCACGACCTCGTCGGGGTCCACGGTGTTGGGCACGATCTCCGCCGGGACCCGCATGTAATCGAAGTTCTTGCGGATGAGGTGCACGTACTGCCCGTGGTTGTCTATTATCCTGATCATGCCGGGCCCTCGTCCCCCGTGACCTCCAAGTCCGAGCCCACCATCTTGACCCCTGTTATCGCCGCCACGTCGAGGCTGAGCGCCCTCAGGTCCTCCTTCTCCAGGTTGTGAACGTCCGTCTTACCCGCCAGCTGGGCCAGCATCTTGCACTCCTCGGTCATCACCTTCAGGTAATTGGCGACCCTTCTGGCGGCCTCGTCCACGTCCAGCTTCTTCCTCAACTCGGGGTCCTGGGTGCAGATACCCACGGGACACACCCCCGCGTGGCACTGCATGCACGCCGTGCACCCCATGGCGATCAGGACCCCGGTACACACGTACACGGCGTCCGCACCGAGCGCCAGCGCCTTGGCCACGTCCGCCCCGTCCCTTATCCCGCCGGAGATGATGATGTCGACCTCCTCCCTCATCCCGATCTCGTTGAGGGCCTCGACGGCCTGCACGAGGGCGGCGATGGTCGGGATACCGGCGTTCTCCGTGGCTATCTCGGGGGACGCGCCGGTCCCACCCTGCATCCCGTCTATCGCGATGATGTCGGCGCCGGCCTTGGCCGCGATCTTGACGTCCTCCTTCACCCTACCGGGGCTGTACTTCACGATGATCGGGACCTTCCAATCCGTGATCTCCCTGAGCTGCTCTATCTTCATCTTCAGGTCCTCGGGACCCACTATGTCCATGTGCCTGGACGGGGAAAGGGCGTCTGACCCCTCGGGTATGCCCCTTATCTCGGCGATTTCCTTGGTGACCTTCTCCCCCATCAGGTGGCCGCCCATCCCGGGCTTCGCTCCCTGCCCGATCTTGATCTCGATGGCGTCGGCCGCGTTCAGGTACTCGGCCGAGACCCCGAATCTACCGGACGCGTACTGGGCGATGAGCCACTTGGCCTCCTCCCTCTCCTCCGGGAGCATCCCTCCCTCGCCCGTGTTGGTGGCCGTGCCCACCATGGCCGTACCCTTGGCGACGGCTATCTTGGCCTCCTTGCTCAGCGCGCCGAAAGACATGGCGCCGACGAGTATCGGTGTGTCCAACTTGAGGGGCTTCTCCGCGAACCTGTCCCCGAGGACCGTCTTGGTGTTACAGGGCTCCCTGTACTTGTCTATAGGAGGCCTGGAGACCTGGGCCGGGAGTATGACCAGATCATCGAAGTGGGGGAGCTTCCTGCTGGTGCCGAAGCCCCTGACGACGTACTCGCCGGTCTCGGCCTTCTGCTGTATTTCCTTGACGTGCTCGCGCCACCACACGCTTTCAAGGCCCCCGGATCGGCTGGTGGGCGGGTTCCCGCGTAACCTTTTTTAAACGGTGTCGGAACCGGCCGCCACGGCCACGACCGGCCCCGCAGTCTAGCCTGGATAGGACGCGGGCCTGCGGAGCCCGTAGCCCGGGTTCAAATCCCGGCGGGGCCACCAACCCCCAACATCGTTACGAATATCATAACTTTCGGTCATCCGAAGAGGGGCCTACCCCCGAGGCCCCTTCGGACCTCCGCGACCCATCCCCCTACCTATCCGCGCGTAACCCGCCCACGACCCCCTGGGCGGGCCCGGGTTCACACGATGCAGGTACACCGAAGGCGCCCCACACTCGGGACACTGGGAGGGCTTCGGGGAACCCGGCGGCCTCTCGATCACCGCACCGCACCTCGCGCACCTGAATATCTTCACCAAGGCGAGCATCACCCCTTAGGCGTCATCCTAAGGGCTCCCGTCGGACACGCCTGAGCGCACTTACCGCACGCCACGCACGACGACTCGTCCACCTCCAGGTAACCGACGCTCACCAGGATCGCATCGTTCGGACACGCCTCCATACAGGCACCGCATCCCTGACACTTCTCACCGTCGTGCTCGAACACCGCCCTCGAGGTCTCGACCCGCGAGAACGTATCCTCCGCCAACGCCAACCCCCCGTTCAAGCACTCGCTCGGTTTTTAATGCGCAGCGGACCAAGACGAACCGACACCGGGGGTCCCAACTTGAAGGTGAGGGACGTCATGACCGAAGACCTGGTCACCGCGGCCGCCGATGACCCCGCCGAGGAGGTCTTCAAGGAGTTCGTCTCCCTATCCGTCCACGGCGTCCCGGTCCTCGACGATGACGGCACCCTCGTGGGACTCGTCACCTCGACCGACGTCGTCCGCGCGCTCGCGTCCGGCGACTGGGAGCACATGAAGGCATCCGACCTGGCTCGGGAACCCGTCACGGTGGCCCCGGACGACGACCTCGAGAAGGCCCTCGACGCCATGGCCGCCCAGGGACAGGACAGGGCGGTGGTCGTGGAGGACGGCAAGGTCGTGGGAGTCGTCACCGTGATGGACGTTCTCCCCGCCGTACTGAACGAGGAGGGAAGCGAACGATGAAGAAGCTCTTCTACCCCCGACGCGTGGCCGTGGTAGGCGCCTCCCGCCATCCCGGGAAGGTCGGTCACGGCATCCTCAAGAACCTCGTCAGGGACTTCGAGGGCGACGTGGTACCGATCAACCCCAAAGCCGACGAGATCCTGGGGCTCAAATGCTACCCCTCCCTCAGCGACGCCCCCGACCCCGTGGACTTGGCCGTGGTAGCCGTACCCGCCCCGATAGTCCCCTCCATAGTCGAAGAGGCGGGCGAGAAGGGCGTCCCCTACTGCATCGTCATATCCGCCGGGTTCTCCGAGGCCGGTAACGAGGACCTAGAGAAGGAGCTCGTCGAAACGGCACGTAAGCACGAAGTCAGGATAGTCGGGCCGAACTGCCTCGGCGTCATAAACACGGAGAACGGTCTCAACGCGTCCTTCGCCGCCGAATCACCCCCCGGGGACGGCATAGCCTTCATCACCCAGAGCGGGGCCCTGGCCACCTCCGTGATCGACTGGTTCTCCTCGGGCGACGTCGGAACGGTCGGGGTCGGTTTCAGCAAGTTCGTCAGCATAGGTAACGCCGCGGACCTGGACTTCCCGGACTTCCTGGACTACCTGGCCGGGGACGACAAGACGGACGTCGTGGTCCTCTACGTCGAAGGCGTGAAGGACGGCGAAGCCTTCCTGGAATCCCTCGAAAGGTGCACGGACGAGAAGCCCGTGATAGTCCTCAAGGGAGGCAGGACCGAGGCCGGTGCCGAGGCCGTGGGCACCCACACGGGATCCATGGCCGGATCCGGGCCCGTTTACGAGGGTCTCATCCGCCAATACGGCGGCATCACGGTGGAAGGATTCGAGGAGGCTTTCGACGCCGCCAAGCTGATGTCCAAATCGGAACCCCCACGGTCCAACAGGGTCCTCGTCGTGACGAACGCCGGAGGAGGAGGCATCCTGGCGGCCGACGCCCTGTACTCCCACGGTTTCGAACTCCCCGAACCCGAAGGCGACCCGAGCGTGTTACCGCCCGAGGCCTCGACCAAGAACCCCGTGGACGTCCTCGGAGACGCCGACGCGGAGAGGTACAGGATCGCCCTGGAGGAGTTCGCGGATCCCGACCTCTACGGGGCCGTCATGGTGATACTGACCCCCCAGAGCATGACGGAACCCGTGAAGACGGCCAAGATAGTCCTCGAGTTCGCCGAGGACTTCCCCGGTCCCGTCCTGGGCGTCTGGATGGGCAGACACTCGGTGGAGCTTGGAATAAGAACCCTGGAGGACGGCGGCGTCCCCACCTTCCCATCGCCCGAAAGGGCGGCCAGGGCCCTCGCCCACGCGTGGGACTACGCCCGAAGGAAGGGGGATGTCCTTGGCGAAACCCCTGACGGAGGTGGAGCCCGGGACCAAGGTTAGGGTCGTGGACATCGTCGCGGGAAGGGGCGCCATGACCATGCTGAGAGAAGTCGGGATAGTACCCGGGGCCGAGCTGGAAGTCGTGAAGACGGGACCCGGCCCGGTCATAGTCCGCGTCGGAGGCGCCACCTTCTCCCTGGGCAGGGGACTCGCTGCCAAGGTTCTAGTCGAGGAGGTGGGGTGACCCGATAGTTTCAAAAGATTAGGACAGCCTAACGGCGGTACAAGGGGGTAGGGGTCACGATACTTGGGGAAGACCGTGGCCCTAGTGGGACCGCCGAACGTAGGGAAAACCACCCTGATGTCCCGCCTCTGCGGCGTCAAGGTTGAGGTGGGCAACTGGCCGGGGGTCACCGTCGAACGTAAAACCTGCCGCTACGAGCACGGGAACACCACGTACAAGATCGTCGACCTCCCCGGCCTCTACTCCCTCACGGGATCCTCCGAGGACCAACGCGTGGCCATTTCGTACCTCCTCGGCGGGTACGGGGAAAAACCCGACACGGTCGTCGTCGTGGGCGACCCCTTCTCCCTCGAACGATCCGTAGCCCTGCTCATGGAAGTCGCCGAGCTGGGCTACCACCACCTCGTTTTCGCGGTCAACATGATGGACGAAGCCCGCAGAAAAGGCATCCACGTGGATCTGGACGGACTCGAGGAGAAACTCGGCGTCCCCGTCGTGGGCACGTCCGCGAAATCCGGCGAAGGAGTAGACCGCCTTAAAAGGGCCATCGCCGACGTGGCGGAGGGAAGAGTGGAACCGAAGCCCGTGACCCCCGACTACCCGGAACCGATCGAGAGGGCCGTGGAACGACTCACCTCCGAACACGGGATACCCAGATGGGCGGCGATCAGAGCCCTGGAGGGCGTGGAAGAGATCCTGGAACGCCTCCCCGAAGGCGTCCGTGAGGAAGTGAGGGACCTCAGGCGGAAGGTCGAGAAAGAACTCGGCCGGCCCGTCAGGGAAGCCACCGAGGACGCCAGAAGGGAAACAGCATACCGTATCGTCTCCGAGACGGTCGAGACGAGGGAGGACGGGTTCGAACTCCAGGACCGTCTCGACAAAATCCTCACGCACCCCGTGTACGGTACCGTCACGGCCCTCACCGTCCTCGCCGCGGTCTTCTGGATAGCCTTCACCTTAGGGGGCTTCCTAGAGGACGCCATCGACGGGCTCCTAGACGTCCTCAAGACGCTATCCACGACCCACCTCCACGAACCGTTCAGATCCCTGGTGAACCAGGGCCTGATAGAGGGAGTCGGAACCGTCCTATCCCTGTACCCCTACGTGTTCCTGCTGCTCCTCCTCTTAACGGTGTTGGAGGACTCCGGGTACACCGCCAGAGTGGCCGCCCTCGCCGCACCCCTGATGGCGAGGTTCGGTCTCCACGGGAAGACCGTGTTCCCCGTGGCCATATCCCTGTCGTGCAACGTGCCAGCCGTCACCGGGACCAGGATAATAGAGGACCCTCGAGCCAGGCTCCTCTCCGCCGTCACGATACCCTTCGTCCCGTGTAGCGCCAGGCTGGCCGTCATAACCTTCCTCACCGCCAAGATGCCCCCCGGCCTACGCGTCCCCGCCGCCGTCGCCATCTACGCCGTGGCCCTCGCGGCTTTCCTGGGCTCCGCGGCCCTGCTCGATGGGCTCCTCCACCGAGGGAAGCGATCCACGGGAGGGCACGTCATCGAACTACCGAGACTCCGACGCCCGCACCCCAGAACCGTCCTCACGGTCACGTGGATAAGATCGAAGGAGTTCCTCGAGAAAGCGGGCACCACCGTACTGGCGGTGTCCCTGGCCCTGTGGGCCGCGTCCAAGTACCCGCAACCGATCGGCACCGGGAGAAGCGCGACCGAGGTACTAGGACACGCCCTGGCGACCGTGACCGGACCCGTACTCGGACTGGGCTGGAAGGAAGCCGTCGCGCTCGTCAACGGGATCGCCGCGAAGGAGACGGTCGTATCCACCCTCACGATGCTGAACGCGCACCTGAGCCCGGACAAAGCCTTCGTACTGGCGCTGGTAACCACCCTGTACTTCCCTTGCGTCGCCACCCTCGCCTCGCTGTGGTCCGAAACGGGATCCCTGAAATGGCCGGCGATATCCCTGGCGTGGAGCCTAGCGGTGGCCACGGTGATAGGGGCAGCGGTCCACGCGGCACTCACCTTGACTTGAGCTTCAACAATATCCTGCAGGGCTCGTCCCCGGGCGACGGGTACACCTCGACGCCCTCCACGTCGAGACCCGCCTCCTCCGCCGCCCACCTCATCAAGACGGCACACGGCAACACCTTCGAGGCCGTCGACGACCCCGTGCAGTAGATCCCCTCGTCCACCAACGCCTCGAGGACCCCGTCATCCCTCTTGACCCTCACCACGGTGTCCTTGAACTTAACCTCCGCCTCCCCCTCCTCCACGGCCTTCCTCATCGCCGACGCCAACTCCCTCCCCACGATCTCCTCCATCCGCACCGCCCACTCCCCGGCTATCCCCTCCTCGTCCCTCAACTCCCTGACGAGTCCCCTGAGGAACTCAACGACCTCGTCGAGGTCCGTCTCCGCCTCCTCCAGCAGCCCGCCGAGCGCCACGCACAACGACGTCACCATAACCCTCACTTGATCCTCAGGATCACCCTGCATGTGTCCCCACTCCTATCAACTTTCTCAATTTTTCCTTCACCAATCGCAGCCAACGTCAGTATAGCTGGAAGGCAACTTTTATCCACGTAGCCAAGTTTTTCCAAAGCATTACATATTGGTTTCATAGGACATTTTACATCCATCATCAGAGTGTTATCATCCCTCCATTCTAACCTTCTTTCAACGATAGTACCTTCTGGAAGCTCAGATCTTATGTTAACTTCACCTATATCCTTAGCCGTATTAGCCGCGATTTTGTAAGTCTCTAACAACCTCTTGACGTCCTCATCTTCAACTTCACGGAGCACATCGTGAACCTCGTTCGGATCCGCCCTCGACTCCAGGAGGGCCAGGAGGGCGGCGAGCATACCCACGCGGGTCCTCACCCACGCACCCCCGAGGGGAGCGGTAACTTTCCGGTGACGGAACGTCGGAACACGTTGAAAAGTACTCCGCCCCACGTCCTACGAACGCGGGCGGGGGACCCACGATATGCGCAAGATACTCCTCGTGTGCTCATCCACCGTCCTACCCGCGGCGAGAAAGGTAGCCGAGAAACTGAGCGAACACGTCGAGATCGAGGCGATCCACCAGGACGAGGAACCCCACATTCAGGACCCGGACCTCGTCTTCATGATCAGGGTGACGGCCCCGAGGTACGTGCCGGAGGACGCCGAGGTGGTCGCGGTCCCCATCGACGGGTCCACGGGCGTCCAGAACCTCAACACGGTAGACCCCGAGGTTCTCGAGACGGCGGTGAGGTACGTCAGGGAGGGTGGAGAACGCAACCTCGAGAACGCCATCAGGTTCCTCCTCAGCGAGGTCTTGGACGAGGACGTCGATTACGACGACCCGGAACCCATGCCCGTCGACGGTGGGTTCGACACCGAAGGCCGTTACCTGGAGGACCCCGCGGCTCGAGTCGAAGGTCCGGCGGCCGCCGTGTACGTTTCGAGGGAGGCGTACATCTGGAACGACCTCGAGGTGCCGAAGGCCCTGATGAAAAGCCTACGCGAGGAGGGCCTGGAGGCCGTCGGCGTGTTCACGAAACCCGGGGAAGGCCGCCCCCTGGACGAACTCCTAACGACCGAGGAAGGCGAGCCGGTCGTCGACGTCGTGTTGGCCGTGAAGAAGCCCTCCTTCAAGCGCGGTTACGAGGAAGGGTACCGTTCCCTATCGAGGCTCGGCGTTCCCGTGATCAACGCCGTGGTATCGTGGTACGGAACACGTGACGATTGGAAGGACTCCGACGCCGGGCTCCCGACGGGCGACGTCGCTTACGGCGTCGCCCTACCCGAGTTGCAGGGTAGGATCGATCCCGTGGTCGTGGGGTTCAAAGACCCCGAGGGACGGGGGTTCGTCCCCGACCCCGAGAGGTGCCGATTCGCGGCGCGAAGGGCCGCTCGATGGGCGGAGTTGAGGAGGAAACCCCCGTCCGAGAGGCGCGTGGCCGTGATCCTGAACAACGGTGTGTGCTCCCGCGGAGAGGCGGGCATCGGGGCCGCCATGGGCCTCGACACCTTCGAGAGCGTGGCACGCCTCCTGAGGAGGCTCAAGGACGAGGGTTACAGGGTCGACTGGGTCCCTTCGGACGGGAGGGAACTCGAGCGGGAGTTCATCCGGAGGAAAGCCTTCAACGAGTTCGAAAACACGACCGTGGAGGACATAGTGAAGGCGGGCGGCGTCGTGGACATCGTGCCCCTGGATAGGTACCTGGAATGGTTCGAGGAACTCCCGGAGGATCTACGCGAGAAGATGATCGAAACGTGGGGAGAACCCCCGGGCGAGGGTATGGTCGTGGACGACGGCCTCGTGATAACCGGGATACTGACCGGGAACGTGTTCATCGGCGTCCAACCCAAGCGGGGCTGCGCCGGCGCCGCGTGCAACGGCGAGGTGTGCAAGATCCTCCACGACCCGAAGTGTCCCCCAACGCACCACTACTACGCGTTCTACCGCTGGCTACGGGACGTTTTCAAGGCCGACGTGATCCTCCACGCCGGAACCCACGGAACCCTCGAATGGCTACCCGGTAAGTCGGTCGGTCTGTCCCCGTGCTGCTGGCCCGAGGTCTGCTTGGGCGACACCCCGATGGTGTACTGGTACATCGTGAGCAACCCGTCCGAAGGCACCCAAGCCAAGAGGAGGGGCTACTCCACGCTCGTCGATCACTGCCCCCCGCCGCTCGACACGACCGACGCGGGTACGGAGGAGCTTAGGGAGGAGATCGAGGACAGCCTCCGCAGGGGCGAGAAACCGGACCCCGAGACCCTCGAGGAGTTGGAGGTGCGCGAGACGGCGTTCGTGGAGACCGGTCTACACGTCCTAGGCGAGCCCCCGGAGGACCTCGAGGGCTTCCTCTTCGCCCTGTGCAGGAACAGGCTGCGCGAGATCATCGCGGAGGCCAACGGGCTCGACCTCGAGGAGGTCCTCGGGGACCCCGAGGCCCGTAGGGCCCTGGACGAGAGGGTCCGTGAGGTGGTTCGGGAGGTGCTTTCCGGGCGTTGATAGGGTTAGGGTGATAACCTCGAGGTCTCGGTCGTGAACGGGGCCACCTACATGCCGTTGGGGTTCCTTTCAAAACTGTTTAAGAAGGGAGGTCGTCCCCAGGTAGCGGAGAGCGAGAAGGTGACCGGTCCCCAGGCCGTCGCCAAGAACTACTACATCGTGGCGTCCGTCGAACTGGGTAACACGACCACGAAGTGCATCTTGACGGCCACGGACCTCGAAGAAGGCATCACTTACCTCATTCACAAGGAGGTGCGGATGACCAGGGACGTGAGGCCGCCTAGACCCGGCGAGGAGGTTTTCGGGGAGACCGTCTGGGGGGTCAAGCTGACCAGGGAGGCCGTCGCCGAGATGGTAGCGGACGTTCTCAAGGAGGCCGTGAGGAAGGCCCACATCTCGATCGACGACGTTCACTTCGTGGTCAGGTCCACGGGCGTCACCGCCGGTTTCGCCTCGCCCGAGGAGGTCGGCGAGATGATCAAGGCCCTGGCCGACGGGTGTCTGAAGGCGGGCATCCCTCCGAACAAGATGACCGCGGCCATGTCCAAGGAGCAGATACCGGAACCCTTCCGGAAGTACTCCCTGATAGACAAGGTGTACTTCGACGGTGCCGTAACCGGGGTGAAGCCTCCCGGCGGTAAGGAGGTGGTCGCGAACGAGATGGAAGGCGAGCTCGTGATGGCCGGGATAAAGGTGGGCGCCAAGTCCACGGAGGTCGACTTCAGGAACCCATGCATGGCGATAGACTACGGTACCACGCTGGCGGGCAGGATCACGGACGACGAACTGCCTTACGCCAACACGATAGGCAACCTCTGCGGGCTCGCCGGCGCGATAATGGACGCTATAGTGAGGGGAACGGGCGAAGTCGACGAGGAGACCGGGTGTGCCCTGGACCTCCCCTTCGACGAGGTGGAGCCCGACGTGGGGGAGAAGGCCAGGGAGTACGCCGAAGAAGTACACGAGTTCATCGACATAAGGGAGGTCCCCAAGACCGCCAAGAGGTTCGGTACGGTACCCGTCGATCCCAAAGCCGCCGAGAAGGCCGGTTTGAAGCTCATCGGGTGCGACGTCGGGGAGAACGGTAGCGACCTGCCTAAGCTGTCGGAGATAGGACGCGAAGCGTACGAGGAGGGAGGCTACGAGCTCCTGTTCGGAGTCCTCGACTGGACCTCGGCCCTGATAGCCAAGAGACTCATCGAAACCGCCCTCGACCTGGACCTGCTCACGGAAGATCACGCCATAGGCATCACCGGTAGAGCCGGTATCACCGGGAAGAAGCCGGAGCTCGTGTACAGGATCATCGAGGAGGAGTTCAGCGACCTGTGGAACCCGGACGAGGACCTGGTGTTCGTCGACGACGGCCTGGCCAGGGGAGCGGCGGTGATGGCCAGGTGCATGAACTGCCTGGGGACGCCGAAGAACCCGCTCGGCGGGAACCGGGGGATGGGGTGCATCCTTGGCCTCAGGATCAAACACCAGCAGAAGGATAAGGCTTCCTAGCGTGCCCCCCTCCTCCTTCGAGGAGGTGTTCGAGGCCTTCGAATCCGTGGAAACCAAAAGGGATCTCGTCGAGCTCTGCCGACACGTGGCCCGTCGCGCGGACCCCACCGTCCTCGCCCTCCTGCGTCGCGAAGCGTGGAAACAGGCCCGTTTCGTTCACCCCAAAGAGTACCGCGACGAGATACTGAGGTCCCTGTTCGAATCCCTCGTCCGCCGGATCAACGAGATGAGGGAGACCGACCCAAGGGACGTTCCCGACGAACCCGTCGAAGGGTACGAGGAATTCCTGGAAATAGTGCACGAGTACGCGGAGGACCCGGATTACGACTCGCCCCTCCTCCTACTCTACGAGGCCTCCGCCGCCGCCTTCGCCGTGTTTCACCTCGAGGAACCCGTGCACCCACCCGGAACCAGATTCCCAGGCGTCGGGCGCGTTAGAGAGGTGGACGGTAAGTACCTGTGCCCCATCAAGGAGAGGAGGGAAGGACAACCGGGCTCCTTCTGCACGGTCTGTCCCGCGGAACCGGGGTGATGACGGGATGGGAAACGACGTCCCCACCACCACCGTAGTCGGCAGCTACCCCGTGAGATACGCCCCAGGATTCAAGGAGAGGATAGTCGAGAAACTCGGCCGAGGGTCGGCCTACGAGGAGGCGATAAGGGAGGCCGTAAGGGACCAGATCGAGGCCGGGATAGAACTCGTGTCCGACGGTCAGGTAAGGGGAGACATGGTGGAGATATTCGCCTCGTACATCCCTGGGATGACCGTGGAGGACAAACCCGCCATAGTCGGAAGGGTCCAGCCCGCACCCAAGAGCCCCCTCGTCCGGGACTACGAGGTGGCCGTGGACGAGGCCGGGAAGGACGCCGAGGTGAAGGCCATACTGACGGGCCCCGTCACGCTCGCGGTATCCTGTGAGTTGAGATCCGACGTATACCCCTCCAACACCCATCCCTCGCTACTAGACGATATCACCAGGGCGCTCGCCCTCGAGGCCGAACGCCTCAACAACGCCGGCGCCGAGGTCCTCCAGGTGGACGAGCCGGTCCTATCCACCGGCATGGTATCCATCGAGGAGGCGGCCGAGTACATCAACGCGATCCTGATGGCCTTCGACGGCACCAGGGTTCTCCACGTGTGCGGGAACATCACCACGATATACGAGGAACTGGAGGAACACGTCAAAGCCGACGTGTTCGACCACGAGTTCGCGGGATGTCCCGCCAACCTTTACGCCGTGGCCGAGGGCGACAAGCCCATCGCCGTGGGTATCGTCAGATCCGACACGGACGAGGTCGAGGAACTGGACGAGGTCGTCAAGAGGCTAGAACGCGCCGTGGACGTACTCGGGGAGGATAGGATAGCGTACGTGGATCCCGATTGCGGTCTCAGGAAACTACCCAGGGAGGTCGCGAAGAAGAAGTTGGAGCTCGTCCGGAAGGCCAGGGACGAGGTGTTCGGGGTCGAAGAGGATTGAGCGACGTCGAAGAGAAGGTCCGCGAGATACTCTCCCGGGGCGACGGTAAGTTCCTGATCACCGGCGCCGTACAGGCCGTGGGGTCCCCCAGGAGGCTCGCGAAGGAGACCGGGGTACCGCTCGAGGTGATCCTATCGATAAAGGACGGCTTCGGTAGATCGCCCGCCAAATCGACCGTGAGGAAGCTGGCGTCGTGGATCGAGGAGAACGGTTTCGATCCGGAGGAACTCGTCTTAGCCGGTTTAACCCGGATGGAGCTCGAATATAACCCGGAAGCCGTGCTCGAGGCACTCCCGGAGGAACTCAGACGCGAGGTGGAGGGTAAGGACCCCACGGAGCTGGACGTAGAGACCCTGATCGAGGTGGGACGTAGATACCTGGAATCGTGAGGGTCCCTCGGACCGTATGCCCTTCTTCACCGCGATCCGCCACTCCACGGTTCGTCATCGGGAGGAGGCCGTCGGTTACGGCCGCAATCGTCATCGTCACCTCGGCGTCCCAACTGCACGTCATCCGGCCGCTTCACACGGTGTACCTCGCCAACAACATCACGCCGATCACCACGAGCACGGCGCCCAGGATCGCGTCGGGACCGGGTCTCCTGTGGAGCACCAACACCGCGGCCAGGAAGGTGAAGAGTGGGTAGGTGCTGGAGACCGCCACCACCCTACCCGGGTCGCCCGACCTGAGCCCGAGGTAGTAGAGGTAAAGGCCCAGGCCTCCGGCCAGGATACCGCCCGAGATCATGTACGGCAGGGCCTTCTTGAACCCGGGCTCCCACCTCAGCTCCCCGACCGCGACACCGAGGGCGGCCAAGAAGGCCACGGCGGCGAGGCTCCTCACTATCGTGGCCACGAGCGGGTTCATGCTCTTGAGTCCGATCTTCTCGATGACGGGGGTGATCCCCCAAAGAACGGCTGCCATCAGCGCGTAAACCTCGGGTTTCATGAGCTCTCCTTCCCGCCCTCGCCGGACCTACCGCCCAACGCCCTGACGAGCACCGCCAACGGCAGCGTCAACAGAGCCGCCGCCAGCCTGATCACCTTGACGACCGTCCACGCTTTCTTCGCCGTCAACACCGTCTCCAGTATCGGGCCCCCGAACAGCACCAGGATCACCAGCGCCCCTAGCCCCAGGATCGCCAGCAACGGTACCACGAAGATCGTCGCCACGAAGAACCCCGGCGCCAGCATCACGGCCAGCGCGACCAGACCGAGTACGACCGCCAACCTCTTCAGCGCACCGTCCTCGGCCATCGCGAGACCCCCGCAGGTCACCTCGCACACCGGATCGTAAAAAGTCCAGCGGGGGTGTGAGACGTTGCCGGCGATAGGCAACCTGGAAGAGAGTCTTGAAACGGTTCGAGAGGAATTAGACGCCATGGACGAGGCCAGGGACGAGGCCATGCCGGTGCTGAGGGACCTCCACAAGCTGAGCTCCGAGGCCATCTACGCGATCCACCGGGACGAGATAGAGGAAGCCAGGGAGAAACTCGACGAGGCCGCCGAACTGGTCGAACGATTGAGAGACCTCCTATCCGACTTCCCGGAGCTCTGGAGGAGTGGGTTCGCCGAGGGACATCTCCAGGAGTACGCCGAGGCCGAGATACTGTACGGTATCGTCACCGAGGGAAAGGTACCCTCACCCGAGGACATCGGGGTGACGCCCAGGGCGTACCTCCTCGGCCTCCTCGACGTCGTCGGGGAACTAAGGAGAATAGTGGTGGACGCACTCAGGGAGGGCGACTTCGACTCCGCCGAGAGGTTCCTGGACCACATGGAGGAGATATACTCCCTTACCATGACCTTCGACTACCCAAGGGCGGTCGTCCCCAACCTCAAGCGTAAGCAGGATGTGGCGAGATCCCTCGTGGAAAAGACCAGGAGCGAGGTCACCGTCACCCGCAAGACGGAGGAACTCAGACGGGCGCTCGAACGCTCCGGATGACGGGGTGCTCCCCCGGTTGCCGTTCGACAAGGAGACCATGGAGAGACTGAGGGCCAAAGCCAAGGAGGACTTCGAAGAGGCCTGGATCGAGGGCGGGAAACTCCTGGATAAACCCACCCTCGACAGATGGCCACGCGTCAAGGTGGAACACGGGCAACCTCACCCCCTCTACGAGACCATCCAAGCCCTGAGGGAGGCCTACCTGAGGGCGGGCTTCAGGGAAGTCCCCAACCCCGTGATAATCCCGGAAGAGGACGTGTACAGGCAGTTCGGCCCCGAGGCCGCCGCGGTCCTCGACAGGTGCTTCTACCTGGCCGGACTCCCCCGTCCTAACGTCGGGCTCGGATCTGACAGATTGGAGCGGATAGAGGAGATAACCGGGAAGACTCTGAAGGACGAGGAGGTGGAGGCCCTCAGAGGGGTCCTTCACGCTTACAAGAAAGGAGAGATCGACGGCGATGAACTGACCCACGAGCTGGCGGAGGCTTTGGACGTCGACGACGGGACGGCCCTCAAGGTTCTCGACGAGGTGTTCCCCGAGTTCAAGTCCCTGAGGCCCGAGCCCCTCGAACCCCACCTGACGCTACGTTCCCACATGACCGCCGGTTGGTTCATAACGATCTCCGACCTGTTGGAGAGGGAGGATCCACCCCTCAAGTTGTTCTGCGTGGACAGATGCTTCCGCAGGGAGCAGGAGGAGGACGAGAGCCACCTCTACACATACCACTCCGCCTCGTGCGTGGTCGTGGGGGACGACGTGACCGTCGACACCGGCAAAGCGGTCGCCGAGGCCGTATTATCCCAGCTGGGTTTCGAGGAGTTCGAGTTCGTCCCGGACGAGAAGATGTCGAAGTACTACGCCCCCGGCACCCAGACCGAGGTCTACGCTTACCACCCCGAGCTGGAGGACACCGTCGAGGACGAGAAACTGGGCCCGGGTTGGGTCGAGGTGGCCACCTTCGGCCTGTACTCGCCCGTGACGCTGGCGGAGTACGGCATCGAGTACCCGGTCATGAACCTCGGCATAGGAGTGGAGAGGGTGTGCATGATCCTCCACGGGATCGAGGACGTCAGATCATTGGCGTACGTCAAGTACGAGCGTTGGGAACCCTCCGACTTGGAGATAGCGAGGATGATCGACTACGAGAAGAAGCCAGCCACGTCCTTCGGCGAGCGCCTGGTGAGGGAAGCCCTGGAGGTGCTCAGGGAGAAGGCCGACGAGAAAGGACCCGTGGAGGTCGAACTGTTCTCCGGGAGTTTCGGCGGCCGTGAGATCGTCGTGAAAGCCGTCGAGGAGGAGAAGGGTGAACCCCTGGCGGGTCCCGCGGCCTTCAACGAGGTCTACGTACTGGATGGGAACGTGTACGCGGTTCCTCCCGAGGGCGAGATGGGAGCGGAGATAAGGGAGAAGGGAACCTTCACGGGACTGACTTTCGCCGAGGGCTTGCTGGCGAGGCTGGCCTACGAGGTCGAGGAGGCGCTCGCGATCGGTGAGGAGGACGTTGAGGTATTCGCTCGCAAGGTGTCGAGGCCCTCTCAGGTGAACGTTAGCCTTTCAGATAAATACCTCAAGTACGCTTCCGAAGCGGGCAAGGAGATCGACTTCAGGGGCCCCGTGTTCCTCAGACTGGTGGCGGAGATCGGCTGACTGGGTCCCTCCTCATCGGATCCCCGGCCCTCGGCAATCCGCCGTACTCCTCATCCCACCAGGGGGTGAAACGTTGACCAAGCCGTGGGAGTACATCAGGCTAGCGACCGAGGCGTTCGGGGCGGCGGCCGCGGTGGGGGCCGCCTCGGTCCTGGTGTTCCCGAAGCTCCCCCAGTACATAGTCACCGCCACCAAGAGCAAGGTGATGGCCCTCGCCAACATGATACCGGTGGCCGGCGCCTACAAGGTGGCGGCCGCCATAACCCTCTGGAACTTCGTGGCCGTCGTCATGGCGACCTTCGGAGGCCTGATCGCCCTCATGCTCGACAAGATAGCCGTCAAGTACTCCCCTCACCACATGCGGGTGCTGATGGAAGGCCCACCCTACGCCGACCTAGTCATAAAGGCCGCCAGATTCCTCTTCGGATACGAAGGTAACGACTACAAGGAGGCCGACGTCATCCTCACTTTGAAACTAGGCCCCCTGATAGTCCCCGCGATAAACGGGTTCGCGGCCGGGGCCTTCTTCTGCTCCCTGGCGATCACCAAAGGGGCCCACGAGGTCCTGAAGTTCCTGATGGCCCCCAACGGGTACGTGGAATTCCCCGCCGTGATCCTGGCCGGAGCCATGGGACTTCACATGGCAGATCTCCTGATAGACAGGATAGATCCCAGCCAGTGGCCCGACGTGGATCTGAGGGTGCCATCCTGGGTGGTCAGGAACGTATCCATATTCCTCCTCGGCATAATCTTCGCGGCGGTACTCGAGGTGAAAGTCGCCCCCATCATCGTAGCGAAGGGATGAAACACCGATGGAAGTCACCAGCGTCGAACTGGACGTGGGGGACGCGGGGCCCGCGGAGGTTTACGCGGCCCTCAGGACCCTCTCCACCCACACGTTCCTCTTCGAATCCGCCGAAGTGGGCGAGAGCGGCAGGTACTCCTTCGTGGGCTTCTCACCCGCGTTACGCGTCCAATGCGACGGGGACAGGGTGACCGTCGAGCCCTACGACCCCGACTACGAGGATCTGGTGTCCGAGGACGGGCTGGAAGGCGAGGGTGACGACTACTTCCTCCTGATGAAGAGATGCCTGGGTTCCCTACCCCGGATCGAGGGGAAGGGGTTCGTCGGAGGCCTCGTCGGGTACGTCTCGTACGACGTGGTGGAGCCTTGGCTCGACGTGAAACCCACCACGATACCCGACCCCGAATGGCCCGGGTTCGAGTTCTGCCTGTACGATTCGACGGTGAGGTTCGATCACGTCGAGGGCAAGGTCGAGCTCGTCTCCGTCCACCCCGAGGGGTACGAGGTCGAGTGGAAGGCCGAGGCCATAGAGGAATGCGTACGCGAGGTCAAGGAGGCGGAGGCCCCCAGGGTGTACAGGACCGGTGAGCCCGAGAGGGACGTGGAAAAGGAGGAGTTCGAGGAGATGGTGGAGAGGGCCAAGGATTACATCGTGGCCGGGGACATATTCCAGGTCGTACTGTCTAGAAGGGTGGAGGTTAGGGCCGTCGCGGACGCCCTCACGGTCTACGAACGCCTCAAGGCCGTGAACCCGTCCCCGTACATGTACTGCGTCGAGTTCGGGGAGAGGCGTATCATAGGATCCAGCCCGGAAACCCTCGTCAAGGTGGAGGGCGATAGGATAGTCACGAAGCCGATCGCGGGCACGCGTCCCAGGGGCGAGACACCGGAGGAGGACGAACGCCTCGCCAGGGAGATGCTCGAGGACGAGAAAGAACTCGCCGAGCACGCCATGCTCGTCGACCTGGCCAGGAACGACGTCGGGAAGGTCTCCAAGCCCGGTACGGTGGAGGTCACCAGGCTGATGGAGGTGGAGAAGTACAGTCACGTCCAACACATAGTGTCCGAGGTAGTCGGCGAGGCGAAGGAAGGAGTCACCCCGTGGGACGTCCTCAGGGCCACGTTCCCCGCCGGTACGGTATCCGGGGCCCCGAAGGTCAGGGCCATGGAGATAATCGACGAGCTCGAGGTGTACAAGCGAGGACCCTACGCGGGCGGTGTTGGTTACGTCAGCTGGACGGGCGACGCCGACTTCGCCATAGCGATAAGGACGATATTCTCCGTCGGCAGGAGATGGTTCACCCAGGCGGGAGCCGGCATCGTGTACGACTCGGTCCCCGAGCGCGAATGGTTCGAGACCGAGAACAAGATGGCCGCCATGGTGGGGGCCATCCTTGGGGACGAGACTGGTACTGATCAACAACAAGGATAGCTTCGTCTACAACCTCTACCACCTCTTCGCGGCCCTGGACGAGGTCGACGAGTTAAAGGTCGTATCCAACAAGGCCCCGCTCAGAAGGATAGAATCGCTCGACCCCGACGCCCTGGTGATAAGCCCCGGCCCCGGTCACCCCGAGAGGGACGCGGGCGTGTCCATCCCCGCCATCAAGAGGTTCACCGGCCAGATCCCGATCCTCGGCGTCTGCCTCGGTCACCAGTGCATAGGTGTCGCCTTCGGAGCCGACGTGAGAAGGGCCAAGAGGATAGTCCACGGCAAGACCTCCCCGATAGGGCACACGGGGGAGGGATTGCTCGAAGGCGTCGAGAGCCCGTTCGAGGGGATGAGGTACCACTCCCTTGTCGTGGACGAGGACACCCTCCCCGGGGAGCTGATCCCCTACGCGTGGGCGGAAGACGACGGTGAACTCATGGCGATGAGACACGCCGACCACGACGTTCACGGGCTCCAGTTCCACCCCGAGAGTTTCATGACGGAAGCGGGCGAGCGGATCGCGATCAACTTCATCTCCCTCACCGTTTGACCGGGGGCCTCCACCCGTGTCCGAGAGGATGTCGCCGGAGGAACTCATCAGGTACATCTCCGAGAGTCCCAAGAGGACCATCGCCAAATTCTACGTCAAAACGAAAGACCCCGAGGGACTGGCCCGGGAGCTGGAAGAGCGAGTCGAAGACGCCAAGGTGTTCACGGGAACGGACCACGTGGTGGCCGTGGGTGAACACGACGACATACTCGAGGTGCTGAACACCAGGGACGACGTGAAGTACTACCACAAGGAGCTCGACCACAGGAACAGGGCCGTTCCCCTGGCGGACTACGGGGAGTTCGAGGACGTGAGGATCGAACCGGGGGCCATCATCAGGGACAAGGTGGAACTCGGTAAGGGCGTCGTGGTCATGATGGGGGCCGTCATAAACATCGGTGCCAGGATCGGGGACGGCACGATGGTTGACATGAACGCGGTCGTGGGGTCCAGGGCCGAGATAGGCAAGAACGTCCACGTGGGCGCCGGGGCCGTCATAGCCGGTGTCCTCGAGCCCCCGAGCGCCAAACCCGTGGTCATCGAGGATAACGTGGTCATAGGCGCCAACGCGGTGATCCTCGAGGGCGTCCGCGTGGGCGAGGGATCCGTCGTCGCCGCCGGGGCCGTCGTGACCGAAGACGTCCCCCCTGGGAAGGTCGTCGCCGGGGTCCCGGCCAGGGTCGTCAAGGACGTGGACGAGAAAACCGAGGCCAAGACCCAGATCGTCGACGCCCTCAGGAAGCTTTGACCGGGAGGCCAGGGCTTGAGGTTCTGGAAGGCCCATGGCTCCCTCAACGATTTCGTCCTCGTGCTCGAGGAAGACCTACCCGAACGTGCTGATCCATCGGAACTCGCCGTCGAAATGTGCGATAGGCGGGCCGGCGTAGGCGCCGACGGGTTGATACTGGTCGATGTCGAACCCCCCGAGGTCCGCATGCGCGTGTTCAACCCAGACGGCTCCGAGGCCGAATTCTGCGGCAACGCCGCTAGGTGCGTGGTCCTACTGGCCCACGAGATCCTCGGTGAGAACGTGAATAGGCTCCGATCAGGGGCCGGCGTCCACGAGGTAACCATCGAGGACGGGACGATCTCCGTCGAGGTGCCGGGCGCGGAGGTGAAGGAGGTCAACGAGCTCGGTTACGAGGTCAGGGCGGGCGTCCCCCACCTGGTAAGGTTGACGGAGCAAGACCCCTTGGACCCGGACCCTAGGCTTAGGAAGGCGGCCTCCGTGATAAGGGACGATATCTACGGCGGTGACATCAACGTGACGTTCGCGTGCCCGGTGGAGGGGAACGTGCTCCGTGTCAGGACCTTCGAGAGGGGCGCGGGGTGGACCCCAGCCTGCGGGTCCGGCGTGGTCGCGGCCTCGGTGGTTTACTTGGAGGTGTACGAAGGTGGAGAAGGAAGTGTCGAAGTGAAGACGAAGGGCGGTGAACTTAAGACCGAAGTGGAAGGAGACCGGGTGAAGTTAATCGGACCCGCGGAGATAACCTTCGAAGGAAGGTGGTTGAAGCTACGTGAGGATCCTGATAACTAACGACGACGGGATCGCCTCCGCGGGGCTTAGAAGAGCGGTCAGGGTCTGCAAGGAATTCGGAGACGTCCTCGTCGTGGCACCCGCCACCCAACAGAGCGGCGTCGGCAGGAGCGTGTCCCTATTGGAACCCGTCAGGGTCGAGGAGATAGAGATCGAGGGCGTGGAGGCCCTCGCCATATCCGGGACACCGGCCGACGCCGTCCTCATAGGCTCCTTCGCCGTCTCGGACGACCCCCCGGACCTCGTGGTCTCGGGTATAAACCTGGGCGAGAACCTCAGTGCCGACATAACCACGTCCGGAACGGTCGGCGCCGCCCTCGAGGCCTACGGGAACGGGATCCCGGCGTTCGCCGTTTCCCAGGAGGTTAGGGACGTATCCGTAAGGCTGGGCAACGGCGCCGACGATGACGTGGTCGATTTCCATCTCGTCGAGGAGGTACTCAGGGCGCTGCTCGAGGCCTTCGAGGAGAACCCGGACTGGAAGGGTATCCTCAACGTCAACGTCCCGGAACCGGAGAGGTGGAACGGGAAGGTCAAGGTGGCCTCCTTAGCCCCCACGATGTACGAACCCAGGATCGAGGAGCGCTACGACCCCCGAGGTCGCAGGTACTACTGGATAGACGGGAGGGTCGTGGACGACCCGCCCGAGGGAACAGATCTCGCCGAACTGATGCGCGGTTCAATCGTGATCACCCCGCTGACCACGGACATCACCGCGCGGGACCCGGAGTCCCTGGCCACGCCGTTCCTCGAATCGGTTACCGACCGCCTCCAGGGGTGATCCCCTTGGACGCCCTCACGTACGTTCTATTCAACCCCTACTTCCTCCCCTCCCTCGTGGGAGCCATCGCCGCCGTGATCATAGCCGGCATGGCGTGTCGTGTCTACGGGAGGAAGGCCGAGATAAGGAGGCTCGAACTGCAGGTCGAAAGGGAAAAGCTCGCCCTCGTGAGGGAAGACATGGAAAGGCGTCGCATATTCGACATGCTCCTGTACCTCCCCGAGGACCCGCGGCTGATGAAGAGGGTCACGGAGATAAGGACCCTGATAACAAAGATAGCCGAGAAGTACGTCGATGTTGAGACGAAACTCGCCCTAAAGGAACTAAAATCCGAGCTCCGAAGGCTGGAGGAGCTCTCCAGAAGGTTGGACGACGTGGAAGAGAAAGAGGGGAAAGGAGGTAAAGGAGAATGACGCTGTTGGACTTCCTGGCCGCGTGCGTACTGACCGTGGCCGTGATCGTGGTGGTGTACCTCGTGGTGAGGTCCACCGAAGCATCCCTGTCCGTACCGTCCGCAAAGGCCGTAGGGGAGAGCACCTTGGCGTTCAGGAAGGTTAAGGACAAGATCCCGACGCCCAAGCCCAAGTCGGAGGTCATCACCAAGAAGGTCGACGAGATGATCGAGGCCAGGATCGAGGAGATCATCGAGAGCTGGGGCCTGGCCACCGTAGAGGACCTCGAGGTGCTGGAGAAGAGGATCGACGTGCTGGACAGGAGGCTCGACGAACTCGAGAAGAGGTTCGACGAGTTCAGGAGCTTCACGCGGAGGAAACTGGAGAGACTGGAGGAGCGGGTGACGGCCCTGGAACGCGAGGAGAAGAAGGAAGATTAGGGGCTCCCGAATTGGGGCTCGAAGCGGCCGTCTCCCGCCTGATCCTCAAGAAAGGTTTCGAGATCCTTAACGAATGCTGCGAGAACGACGTCGTGATAGTGGGCGCGGGACCCGCCGGCCTAACCTGCGCCCTCAAACTTGCGGAATCCGACGTCGACGTCGTCGTCATCGAACGGAAACTCTACGTGGGCGGTGGCATGCCCGGAGGCGGCATGTTCATCCCGGCCGGCACCGTGCTCGAAGACTCCGACGCCGTACCCCTACTCGAGGAACTCGGGGTAGAACTCGAGGAAGGAGAGGAAGGCCTACTGCTCCTGAACCCCGTCGAAGCGACGCTCAAGATCGCGACCGCCGCCGTCGACAACGGCGCCAGGATACTGGTGGGGATCGAAGTCGAGGACGTCGTAGAGAGGCGCGGGGAGGTGAAAGGCGTCGTCGTCAACTGGACCGCGGCCAGACAGGCGGGTATCCACGTGGACCCGCTCATGATGGAGGCCGAGTTCACAGTCGACGCGACCGGACACGAGGCCTCGGTCTGCAAACTCGCGGGGGTCGAGATCAAGGGCGAAGGCAAGATGTGGGTGGAGCGAGGGGAAGAACTCGTCGTGAAACACTCCGGCGAGGTCAAACCCGGCCTATACGCCGTGGGTATGGCCGCGGCCGCCGTCAAGGGATCACCGAGGATGGGACCGACCTTCGGTGGCATGCTCGAGTCCGGAATGAAGGTCGCCGAGGAGATAGCGGAAAAACTCTAGCCCAACACCTCCAACGCTCTCACGACCTCCTCGACAGTCAACTGCCCCGGCGCCACGGCCTCGTCCACCGCCGCGTACGTCGCGAACCCGCCGACCAACAGCGTCACGACCCTCGTCCACTTCCCCTCCTCGCCCATCGCGAAGCCTATCACGTCACCGTCCGAAGCCGCCACAACGTCCACGATCCTCACGGCCTCCTCTCCGTTCTCGGCCGTCGGAACGACCTTGGCCACGTCCCCGTGTTCCAAACACCTCTCCACCAGACCCGCCAGTTCGTCCCTTGAAGGACAACCCTCGAAGTCGTGGTAAGATACTATCACGTCACACCAGAACTCGGGAACCCCACCCTCCTCCATCACGTCGAGTTCCACGTCGACCAAGTCGACCATCTCGGAGGCCTCCGCCAGGACCTCCAACCGTCTGGCTTCGTCACCCGAGTACTTACCACCATCCACCTCGCGCCTGTACGTCGCGACCACGATATCCGCATGTCTGTAAACGGCGTCCACGGCCTCCTCGAGGAGCGAGTCATCCTCCAACAGGTCTATCCTAACCTCGACCGCGTCTGCACCGGCCCTAACCGCCCGCCTGGCTTGATCCATCATCTCCTCGGGAGAGCCACCCGTGAGGGTGGCTATGATCAATCCTTCCCGCCCTCCAAAGCCTCCTTGATCCTATCGATAACTATCTCCGCGATCCTCGGGTCTGCCCCCAACGGCTCCGCGTAGATTATCTCGGCGTCGACGTCGACGGGATCGTAGTTCCTGTGATGATGGTGATGGTGCCCGTGGTCGTGGTCATGCCCGTGATCGTGCTCTTCGTCCCATTCGGGCTCAAGGCCGAGCATCTTCGGGATGTCCCGCTTCGTGTGAACACCGTGCGCCAGGAACACCGGCACCACGACTATCTTGTCGGCCCCGGACTCCGCCGCCTTCTCCACGGCCTCCTGAATGGTCGGCTCGCACAACTCCATGAAACCGACCTCGACCGCGTCGAAGTCTCCCATCTCCTCGACGTACTCGGCTATCTTCTCGACGACCTCCCTGCTGTAGGGAAGCCTGCTCCCATGACCGACGAGTACCACGGCGACCATCTTTACTCCCCCAACAGCACGTTAACGATGGCGAGAACGGCCAGGAACCCCCGGTTCGAACCGGGAGCCCTTAACGACTCCGAAAGCTCGACCTGAACCCCCTGGACGTCGCGACCGTCGCAATGGTATTCAACGATATCACCTCCGTAGAACTCCTGCTCATACCCCACGTCGAACCCGAGCTCCTCCAACCTGTCGATGATCCTCCTCACCAAGGAGGCACGCATGGTCCTACCGCCGAGCGTACCGAGGTCTATCTCCGGCCTCAAGGGATCGTCCGCCATCCCGTGAACGTCCACTATGAACCGAACACCCTCCTCCTTCAACTCCTCGATCCTCCTCCGGAACGGATGATCCCTCGTCCACTCCCTGTTGAGGTCCAAGGGACGACCATCCACGGTCATCGCTCTGCTCACCGTGGCCACCAGCGCGTTGGCACCCGTGGCACGCGCTACCTTGTACGCTATCTCCCCGGTGAAAACGTCGGCCCTGGGACCCTGCGCGTGGGGCGCCGTTATCAAGACGGGCTTCGGCCCCCTGACCTCCAGGTACCCCTCCACCTCGGTCCTGACAGACCTGATCGTGTCCCCCTCCAGCTCCAGGTAGGGGGAACCCCTCACGGCCCGCAACACCTCCACCACCGGCTCTCCCACGGCATCCGCCACATCGTCCACGCTCGACTCCCCACCGTTCTCCATGACCAGTTCCAACACCATCGACCTCAACGATCTGCTCAAGGGGGCTTCAACCCCAGGATCCTGAGCGCGTTACCGCCCAGGACCAGATCGTGGTCCACGTCGGCCGCCCTGACTACTTCCAAAGCGGCCGACGGGGAACCGTACGGGGAGTCCGACCCGAACACGACCCTGTCGTCGCCCACGACGTCCGCCGCCCTCTCGATGACCGACGGATCCCTGACGAGTGACGTCTCCAAGTACACGTTCTCGTGATCCTCCGCCACGGATATCGCCGCGTCGTACCCCCTCACCTTCCCCATATGGGCCATCACTATGACCGCGTCCGGGACCTCCTCAGCGAGTGGATCGATCTTAACAGGATCCGAGAACGGCTCGCCCCTGGCCGTGTGGATTATGACCGGAACCCCGAGATCCGCCGCCTTCTCGACGACCCTCACCGCCTCCGGATCGTCCGGGTAGAACGCCTGACTCCTCGGATGCAGTTTCACCCCCGAGAGACCTAACTCCTCGATCGCCCTCTCAACCTCCGCCACGGCATCCTCCCCGTAGTTAGGATCCACCCTGCAAAAGCCCACCATATCGTCCCTCTCCTCCACGATGGTCGCTATCCTATCGTTGGCCTTCGAGAAACACGGGCCCGGATCGACCTCGTTGAAGGGGAACACCACCGCCAAATCCACGCCGGCCGCCTCCATCCTCGCCTCGAGCATCGCGGGCGTCTGAACGGTACCGTCGACGTCTTCACCCAAGTGATTATGAAAATCGACTATCTTCAACCGCTACAATCCCCTCATAGCGTGTAGCAAATACTCCGCCTCAGTGAGTACCCTGACTATACGATCGTCCTCGTCCAGTGGGATAACCACCTTGTGCCTCTTAAGACCAACCTCTATTTTAATCTTAGTTATGTCCAATATAAACCCATCAGTACTCTCTCTATACTCATATGTGGTTATTGGAACTAACTTACCCACTATGGTAGCTCCCTTAGGAATCTCGTACTTTCTACCGTCCATCTCTATCTTTTTATTTGATCCAAGAACTACCTCTACATAATTACCTATAAGCTTTATAACTTGCTTATCAGCGTACTCAACGGATATTCTAGGCCTACTCTCCAGCTCAACTTTACCCTTCTCCATAGGGGATAAAAACTGTATCCCCAGCGGCTCCAAGAACTGAGATATCCTCTCAATCGTCTCCTTAAGCATGTCCTTAGCTTTAACCTCTTCATCACCGTATATAAATTTAGCTTTAATCCCTTTCTTTATAGCTTCGTTCCTATTCTCGAAATGATGAGGATCGTTAGGAGGTTCTTTGCCCTTTTCTTCGTACATGTACAAAGCTTCAATAGCCAATCCGACGTTGAGCATTATAGTATCATGTAGGTACCTCCAAGACTTCTGGTTGTCTATGGCCCTAACCTCGACCCTGTTCCTGGTGGGGCTCTCGTTCTCGTCGCCGGTGACGTTCGAGGCCGGTCCCCTCGGGGTGATGTCCACCAGGCGCCTACCGTCCGGGTGCGCCACCACCCTCTCCTCGAACTCCGTGTCCCTCCTGAGCCTGAGCTTGTACCTCAACCTACCGTAGTACTGGGTTCTGGTGAGGGCGGGCTTCTTCTCCAACGGCCTGAGCGTGGCCCTGTAGTTGGGTTTCAGCACCCTGCTCCTGGCGAGTCTCGAACTCGCGGCCACCCGCTTGCCCTTGCAACAGTACGGCGAGTTCGCGGTGGCGGCTATGATCAGCGGTAGGTTGTACCACAACCAGTTGTAGACGACGAGGACTTGCTCCGGCTTCATGTAGGGCTGGTGAGCGTGCTTCACCATCACGTTGATGTGGGTCCCGTTGATGGGTAAAGGATCGCTCTCGAATGGATGCATGCTCTCGAGGAGGACCTTGTAACCCAGCTCCTCGGCCGCCGCCTTGATCAGGTGCCTACCCACCCGGCACGCCTCCGCCGCCCTGGCTGGGTCCAGAGGGAGCGTCATGTACTCTATCTGAGCGGGGTTGGGCTCGGGGTCCAACCCGAAGATGTAATCCCAGCACGTGTCCAGGAGCCTACGATCTGTCTCCAACATCTCGGCGGCTGTCTTCATCACGTCGTCCGCCACCTTCACCAGCCTACCGGCCTCGTCGACCAGGAACAGCTCCTCCTCGATGCCCACCCTGACCTCGAGCCCGGTTACGAACCTCCTGAGCCTCTTCCCGGATCCGGGGAACGGGAACACCGTCAGCGTCCCCCGGTGAAATCGTCGAGGGTGAGTTGCCGTCGTTCACGGCGCCCGCGCTCCGGGGGCTCGGGTCCCTCCTCGCCTTCCAGCAGGATCCGCCCGTACTCGCCCCCGCCCCCGGGCACGACACGGACGGTACCCTCGCGGAACGCCTCAACGACGCCGGCCACGCGCTCATCCACCTTCGCTATACGCTCCACGGGGACCTCTATCAGCACGTTTATCTCCGACCCGAACTCGTCGACGAGCCTCCTCCAAACCACCTGCACGGTCTTCGCCGTGGGTGAGCTCACACCCACGGCCTTCGCTATCATCTCCGCCAACGGGATCACGTGCAGGTAAGGGGGTCTGTGTTCCGGATGCTCGGGCTCCTCTAGATCGGCCAGCTCGCGGACCCGGTCGTAGACCCCCTTCTTTATCCTACCACCGCACTCGGGACACCTCCACCGGAGCGCCCTCGCCTCATCGATATCGAACCTGGTCTTACACCGGGCGCAGGCCGTCCTGTTGTACTTCCCTAACTCCGGGAACAGGCCCACGTTCAGGACGACCCTGTTGCGGCCGCCCTCCCTCCTTATCGCCGCTGCCAAAGCGTCGTAGGAGGGCTCTTCCAACTCGAACCTGACGAACTCTCTGCCCAACCTGTGAGGGTAAGGGGAGTGAGCGTCCGAGCACGTGAGGAAGGTGTAGTCGTGCAGCTCCGATATCATGTCGGCGTAATCGCTGTCGGCGGACAGCCCTAACTCCACGAAGTCGACGTTCCTGACGTACCTCCCGTAGCAATCCCTCAGCGAGTCGTACTCCTTGAACACGCTCGTCCAGGGGACGAACGCGTGGGCCGGACCGAATAGGCATTCCCTCTCGGACAACACCTCGGCAAGTTCCTCGGCGCTCATCCTGACGTGGGGACGGCCCTCCTCGTCGATATCGGGGGAGAACCGGGCGAGTTCCTCCCTGAGGTCCTCGGCGGTCTCCAGGTCAGGGAGGATCACCAGGTGATGGACCCTGTTCTCATCCTCTACCTCGACCGTCGGCACGAACAGAACACCGGTGCGCTTCTCCTTGAGCAGCCCGTACTCGTCCTCGACCGTCGATCTCCGTACGTGTTTGATCCACTTAGGGTGGAGGGCGTCCCCGGTGCCCAGGATATCGAGTCCCTTGAGTTTGGCACCTTTGGCCATCTCAGGTACGGTCATCCTGGGCGACGTGCCACCCGAGTACAGGGAGTGCAGGTGAAGGTCCGCGTCGTACACGGGCAAACCGAGGCGACCCTTCTCACGTTCGGAGGAGGAAGAAGTTGTAGATCCTGTGGAGCCATTCCTCGAACTCGGGGAGTATTCTGAAGCAGACCCAACCCGCGATGATGACGAGTATCAACCCGACTATCTGGCTGACGATGTCGTGCGCCACGTGGAAGCTGACACCCCAGGCCCGCATCATGTAGAACATGAAGGCCAGCCTGAAGATGTTCCCGACCGTGAGGATAGCGAAGGAGACCGCGCACGCCGCCGCCTTCCTCCACCACGAGGCCCCGGGTATAGGGACTATCAGGGCTATGAAGAGCGATATCGCGGGCCACACGACGCATCCCTTGATTATGACGGCGTTCATCCCGTGCAGGTGGAACACGTTCGCGTGCCTAGGTATGGATACGCCCCAATCTCGGAGCACGTTCGCGACCACGGAGGCCGTCCAATCCTGGAGCCCGGTCGTGTCTATCCCGGAGTACGTGAAAAGACCGAGCGCGGTGACGGCCGTCAAGTACCGCACGGTCTCCACGGTTTCATCCTTCACGGCGTAGCACCCCGTTCACAGCCTCGCGAGGACGTGATCCGCGTGCACGAGGCCGCCCATACCGTAGTGTTGTAGGACCCAAGCGGCCGCCAGCATCATGAGGAGATCATCACCCTTGTGGAAGTCCTCGACCCCGGTCACGTTCGAGAGAACGTCGGCCGTCGTCGTCACGGCCCCCATCACCACGGCGCCCTTGAAGTCCCCCGTGGCCAGGTACCCGAAGACGGTCCCGGCGAGGAACTCCATAGCCGTGCCGAACGGGCTGATGCCCTCCTCGACCTTCCTGATCCTAAACCCCTCCAGGCTAACCACGGGGTTGATGGATTCGGGGAAAAACTGACCGAGGCCTCCGGCCCCGTCCACCCCCTTGGCTATCAGGAAAGCGGCCACCGAAGCCTTGAACCCGACCAGCGGGGCGAGAGAGTAGAGCATGAGGACGGAGAGAACTATCGATCGCCAGGGATCGTACTTCTTCCGCTTCTCGTAGAGAAGCGGGGCGAGAGGGGGCCTCACGAACGCGGCGAATATGGCGAGGGGACCCAGTATCTTCCACACCGGGGTCGAGACCGAAAGCGCCACGAAAGGTACCAGGGCCGCCCCGGCCAACCCCGAGTAGAGGACGGAGGCGACGGGGTTGTTCCACAACTTCCTCCGGAGCGCCTCGGCGATCGTGAGCTCGCCGATGACCGCAGCCACGGGCGCCAGGATGGGGTTGGGGAGCATTAAGAAAGCGGAAACGCCGGAGGCGAAGGACGTCAGCGGGACCCCGTATCTTTCCAGACAAACCGTCACTATCGCCGTGGGTGGGGCGAGGTTGGCCGGGATTATCGTTCCCACGGCGGAGGCCACTCCTCTTATCACCGGGGCGGCCCTGGACAACGCGGGTACCCTCTGGCGGTAGGTTCAGCCGATGTACCTGAGGTCTTCGTCCGTCTTCTCCTCCGCCCCCGCCGTCATCTCGTCGACGGAGGTCATGAGTTCCTCCACTTGGGTTACGAACTCCCTCTCGAACCTCTCCGCCCTCTTCTTGAGGCTGTCCGCCTCGACCTCGACACCCAAGATTGAAGTGAGCTTCTCGACGACGGCCATGGCGGCCCTTGGATCGACCACGTGACCCGGGGTCACACCCATCAAGCAGATACCCTCGAGTCCCATCAGCTTGCCGAAACCGAGGAGAAGGCCCGAGGCACCCACTATGTTCCCGCCACCGTCACCCTTCCTGATCTCCACGTTGTGCTCCTTGAGGAGGTCTATCAGATGCGGGTGAGTGGCCACGCCCACGACCTTGGGTTCCGTCGGTACGGTACCGGTACCGAGACCACCCAGCGTGATGATCCTCTTGGCACCGAGCGATTTCACCAACTTGAGGATCCTGACCGTGACCTCGTGCTGTCCGAGCTCACCCTGCGCCTGGGCTTCCCCTGTAACGAATATCAGGTCCGGTTCGTCGCCCTCGCCCTCGTAGTAGTAGAACTCGTTCTTCATGATCTTGATGAGTCCCGACTCGTTCACGGACACGTGCGGGGGGAAGTAGGGCGAGTAAAGCTCCGCGAACTTCACGGCGTTAAGGTCCTCTATGAGCGCCTCGGCGGCTAGCTTACCCACGTGACCGATCCCTGGGAGCCCTTCGATGAAGACCGGCTCCTCGAGGTCGGGCTCCTCCTCCACAACGACCACGGACCTACCCTCGGCCAACTCGTCGAAATCGATGGTCATTCGGAGGAGCCCCCCGCGGGCGATCCGAACTTCTTCTCCCAAACCCGCCGTTTCATCCTCCGCCTGTACTCACCGTAGGGATCCTCGGGCGAGAAACGGTGGGGGTGGGGAACCTCCAACTCGCCCCCGCAGTGCGGGCACTTGTCCGTACGTAAGGTGTACTCACCGCACTCTTTACACCTTCGCAGTCTCTTCGGCACCCTTCAGCCCTCCTCTATCTCCCTGTGGAACTCGCCCTCGCCGCCGTGCTCCTCAACGTACTCGATGGCGGCTTGGGCGGCCTTCCTCACCATCTTCTCCGCCGTCCTGTAATCGGGCGCGTCCACCACGATCCTGTACCTGGGCGCACCCACGTAGTGCACTATCATCTTCACGTCTCCCTCCTCGAACGCCTCCATACGCTTGAGGGCTTCCCTTATCACCTCCACACCGTTCGGTGCGGGGCACATGAGATCCAAGTACGCCTCGATCTTCACCCTGCTCGGCTCGATGTTCTCGATGGCGAGCTCCGCCAGTTTCTCCGCCCACTCGTCCGGGATACCCGCCTCCTTCAGAGGCTCGGCGGACTCCTCGGCCGCGGCCCTCTCCAACGCGTCGTACAACGATCCGTACCTCTCCATCAGCTTGTAACCGGCCACCTCGTAGGCCTCGTCCAGGTCCACCCCCATCTCCTCGGCGGCCAGCTCCAAGAGCTTCTCGGCCCTCTGCTCCCGCTTCCACTCCTTCAACTTCTCCCTACGCTGGTGATCCGTGACCTTCCTGATCGACAGGTGAGCGTACTTCCTCTTCGGGTTCACCCTGATCACTTTGGCTATGACCTTCTGACCCTCCTTCACGTGATCACGGATGTTCTTCACCCAACCGCTGGCGACCTCCTTGATGTGAATGTAACCGTCCACGCCCGGGTACTCGTCCAAGTCCACGAACGCACCGTGATCCTCGACCCTGGTCACCGTCGCCATCACGATCTCGCCCTCGTCCGGCAGCTCCTTCAGCTTCCTGGGCGAGGCGGTTCACCCCCTGCACCACCGGGACACCGACGCGATCACTCCAGAACCTCCTTGATCTTCGTCAACACCTTCGCCTTACCGCCCGTGGGAACCGCCAACACCCTACCGCAGATATGGCACCTCACCTTCGTGCTGGCGTTCCCGAATATGATCTGCTCGTTGCCACACTCCACGCACTCTACCCTCAGGAACCTCGACCTCGGCTGAGGCACCAGATCGGATTCCGTGAACCTCTTCAACCACCTCTCCTCGCTCACGGGAACCACCCCACGTTTACTCCTCTATCTCCAGAACCCCGGCCCTCCAACCTTTACGCGTGTGGGCCTTACCGCACTCGGTACACCTGTACCTGAGGTCCACCTTCTTCGTCGGCTTCTCGCTCGACGGCTTAGGCCTCGGGAAACCGCCGTAACCCTTCAGCACGCGCTGGAACTGCCTCTGACCCCAGGACGTTGGTCTAGGCGGGTTCTTCTTAGCCCTCTCGACCTCGTGGATGGTGTGCTTCCTGCAGTAGGGGCAGTACGTCCTGATCCTCTTCGGGATCTTCGCCAAACCCTCGAAACCCCCTCACCTGTCCATCTTATCGGCGAACGGCCCGCCGACCTCCTTCCCTCGGGTGCCTAAAATATCCGCCGCGCGCGGGCTCACGAGCAGAAGGTCACCCTCCTCGGACGCGGGCACCTCGAACACCTTCCCGTCCACCACATCCACGAACGAGGGCAACTTCGCCTTCACCACGCACGGAACCAACCTCTCCTCGACCGGAAGACGCTCCTCCCCGACGGCCTCCACGACATCCTCGGAGAGCCTATCCCTCAGCTCCTTCTTCAACTCCTTCAGTTCCTCGGGGTGATCGGGCAGAGAGGGTAGGATCATGCCGGCCTCCTCGTCCGTCAACTCCACCTCCCTCAGCTTCCCGGCGAAGAACCTGGCCTCCTCCGGGTGTCTACCGTTCGATCCCCTGTGGAACACCCGCACGACCGACGCCAGCACCTCCACCCTAACCCTCGAGTAGAAGGAGAGCCACAACCTCACCCTGGCTATCTCCCTCCGGACGCTCTCATCGTCACCGAGCACGTTCGATATCTCGTCCAGGATCCGGGCCAGATCCGCGTACGAAGACACCTCGACGTCCAGCACCTCCTCCAACTCCTCCCTCAACCTGTGCCAACCGTGAACCTCGAAAGCGTCCCTGAAGAGGTCACGCAGCAGCGAGCCCGAGAACGGCATGAACCTACCGTTCACGAGCTTGAGCATCTCCTTCGCGGGCTCCAACAGTATCACGAGCCTGCGCAGCGCTTCCCTGGCCTGCTTGGCGTCCAACCCCTACGGACGCCCCCGCACAACTTTATACACGGGACGGTCGACGGGGCGGGAAACGAGGAGGGAGAAAGGTCGGGGTGACAGGAGATGGGACGCGGAGGACGGCGTAACCCCGGTCGTCCTAGGCGAGGATCCCTGGCGTTCAGCCCGAGGAAGAGGGCCTCGAGACCCGTCGCCAGGATCAGGAGCTGGCCGGACGAGGAACAGGTCAGGATGCAGGGCTTCGCCGGGTATAAGGCCGGCATGACCCACGTGGTGATGATCGACGACTGGCCCAACAGCCCGACCGAGGGCGAGGAGATAACGGTCCCGGTCACCGTCCTGGACTGCCCACCCATGTTCGTGTGCGCGGTCAGAGGGTACGCCCCCACGCCCGACGGCTACAAGTGCGTGACAGAGGTATGGGCCGAACTCCCGGACGATCTCGAGATGGACAGGGTCTTCACGGTACCCGACGGGGAAGCCGGCGACCCCGAGACCCTCGAGGAGATGGTCGACGACGGGACCATCGAGGAGATCAGGGTCATCGTGGCCACCCAGCCGAAGAAGGCCGGGGTCCCCAAGAAGAAACCGGACGTCATGGAGTACAGGATCGGAGGCTCGGACGTCAGGGAGAGGTTCGACCACGCCATGGAACTCCTGGGCGAAGAGGTACGCGTCGGTGACGTGTTCGAGGAGGGAGAACTCGTCGACGTCGCCGCGATCACCAAGGGCAAGGGCTTCCAGGGCGTCGTCAAGAGATGGGGCGTCACCATACAGGACAGGAAGGCCCAGAGGAAGCAGAAGGGCCGCCACGTCGGATCCATAGGACCCATCACGCCCGCCAGGACCAGATGGACGGTGCCCATGGCCGGTCAGATGGGCTACCACCAGAGAACCGAGTACAACAAGCGCATCCTCAAGATAGGCGAGGACGGCTCCGAGGTGACACCCGAGGGAGGCTTCGTCAACTACGGCATCGTCAGAGGGGACTACGTACTACTCCACGGCACCGTCCCCGGGCCCAAGAAGAGGCTGATCAGGATGAGACCCGCCATAAGACCACCGAAGAACGTCCCGAGCGGGGCACCCGAGATCACCTACATCAGCAGAACATCCCAGCAGGGCAACAGGCCGAAGGCCTCCGAGGACACCATCCGAGAACAGCTCGGCGAGCACATAGGGTTCGAGGCCATGCACTGAAGGGGGAGAAGACGACGTGAAGGTACCCGTTTACGACCTCGAGGGCAACGAGGTCGAGGAGATCGAGCTACCGGACTTCTTCGAGGAGCCCGTGAGGAAAGACCTCATCAGGAGGGTAGTCCTGGCCATCCAGGCCAACCGGAGACAACCCTACGGCGCCGACAAGAGGGCCGGCTTCAGGACAAGCGCCGAATCCTGGGGAGCGGGCCACGGAGTCGCCATGGTACCCAGGTACAAGGGTAGAAGGTACCCGGCCGCGGGCAGAGGAGCCAGGGTCGCCCAAACCGTGGGCGGCCAGAAGGCCCACGCCCCCAAGCCCGAGAAGGACTGGAGCCAGAAGGTGAACAGGAAGGAGAAACTCGCCGCCCTCAGATCCGCCCTCGCCGCCACCGCCAAGCCCGAGTTCGTCAAGGAAAGAGGCCACGTGATCGACGACGTCGAGTCCCTACCCGTCGTCACCGTCGACGACCTCCAGGGACTCAGGAAGGCCAGGGAAGTACGCGAGTTCTTCAAGGCCACCGGTCTCTGGGCCGACGTGGAGAGGGCCAAGAAGAAGAGAAGGAAGAGGGCGGGCAAGGGCAAGAGACGCGGCCGTAAGTACGTCAAGCCCAAGAGCGTCCTCATAGTGGTCGGGGAGGACGAGGGCATCACCCTGGGCGCCAGGAACCACCCGGGTGTCGACGTGGTGACCGCCGACCTCCTGAACGTGGAACACCTAGCCCCCGGAGCCCACCCCGGCAGACTCACGGTCTTCACGAAGAGCGCGCTGGAGGCCCTCGAAGAGAGGCTATCGGGGTGAGCCCAACGATGGCACGGCGCAGAGGCCCGAGGATCGAGGACCCACACGACGTGCTCCTGTACCCCCTCGCCACCGAGAAGGCCATGAGGCTCATGGAGGCCGAGAACAAGCTCACCTTCATAGTCAGGAGGGACGCCAACAAGCCGATGATCAAGAGGGCCGTGGAGGAACTCTTCGACGTCGAGGTCGAGAAGGTGAACACCCTGATCACACCCACCGGCGAGAAGAAGGCCTACGTCAAGTTGAAGCCCGAATACCGGGCCGAAGACGTGGCGGCCACGCTCGGCATACTGTAACGGGGGGCGACGCACCATGGGCAAGCGGATAAGACCCCAACGCTTGGGTAGGGGCACCCCCACGTACAGGGCCCCGTCGCACAAGTACAGGGGCAGGATCGCCCACCGAGAGCTGGACGAGAAGGAAAAGAAGGGCAAAGTCGTGGGCAAGGTGATCGAACTCATCCACGACCCCGCCAGAAACGCCCCCGTCGCCAGGGTTAGGTTCGAGGACGGTGAAGAAAGGCTCATCCTCGTCCCCGAGGGAACCAAGGTCGGCGATCTGATAGAGTGCGGCGTCTCCGCCGAGATAAAGCCCGGCAACACCCTCCCGCTGGCCGAGATCCCCGAGGGTGTACCGATATTCAACATCGAGGGAACGCCCGGAGACGGGGGCAAGTTCGCCAGGGCCCCGGGGACCTACGCGACCATAGTCACCCACGACGTGGACAAGGTGTACGTGCAACTCCCCTCCGGTAAGGTCAGGGTGTTCGATCCCAGGTGCAGGGCCACGATAGGCGTCATGTCCGGCGGAGGTAAGAGAGAGAAGCCCTTCGTGAAGGCGGGTAAGAAGTACTACCACGAGAAGACCAAGGGAGGCAAGTGGCCCAAGGTCAGAGGCGTCGCCATGAACGCGTGCAACCACCCGTTCGGAGGAGGAAACCACCAGAGCCCGGGCAAGCCCACGACCATCGCCAGAGGAGACCCACCGGGCAGAAAGGTCGGTCACATCGCCGCCAGGAAGACCGGACGCGGTGGAAGGAAGTGATCTTTTTCCCCGCCACCCTCAATTCGTTACGAAACCCGTAACGAAGGGGGACGCGCGTGCCCAGAGCGATCGTCCTGATCGATCACGGGTTCGAAGACGTGGAACTCGGGGCCACCTACTCCACCCTACCCAGAGCCGGCGTCACCGTGGAAACGGCCGGATTAGAAACCGGCACCGTGAAAGGACTGGGCGGATCCAAGATCCAAACCGACACCACCCTCTGGGACCTGAAACCCGAACGATACGACGCGATCGTGATACCCGGGGGCGAAGCCCCCGCTACACTCTCCTCCCAACCCAAAGCCCTCGAGGTCACCGAAGCGATCCACTCCGACGGAGGCATCATCGTGGCCATGTCCCAGGGCACCCTGATAGCGGCCGAATCAGGCGTCCTAAAGGGCAAAAGGGCCACCTGCTACCCCGGGTTCGAAGCCCATCTGGTGGAGAGCGGCGCCGAGCACGTCCCGAAGGGCGTGGTGAGGGACGAGCGCGTGATAACCACCAGAGGACCCGCCTTCGCCCTGGAAGCCCTCGCCGAAGCAGTACGGATGATAGCGGGGGAACACCTCGAGGCCTCCGTCTCCCGCCAACTCCTCCTCAAGTGACCCAACACGCGAAACGAATGAAAACCCCCGCCTCCCCGGTACCACGACACCCACTGATTCTCACACACCTCAACCGGGGAGCGGGAGTGCTCCCGTGCTGATCGTAGGCCTAGACGTTGTGAAGAAAGACCCACCCGAATACGCCGTAGTCGTACGCGAGGACGGGGAGACGATAGTCGAAAAGAGACTAACCAAACCCGAACTACTGGAGTTACTAGCATCCATAAAACCCGACATTATAGCAGTTGACAACATATATGAACTCGTGTCAACAACCGATGAAATAAAGACATTAATCAAAACCAACCCAGAGGTCAGGATAATCCAGGTCACGGGAGGCCCCGACGACTCGAGGTCCCTCCAAAAGGCCGCCCGCGAGGCCGGCATAGACGTCCCGGACCCAAGGGACCCGGAGGCGGAAGCCCTGGCCTGCGCCCTCCTCGCGGAGATGGGCGAGGGAACCGAAGCATTCGCACTCGAAGACGAAACCATCGTCAAGATAGGGAGGATCAGGAAACCCGGCTCCGGCGGCTTCAGCCAGTCCAGGTACGCCAGGAACCTGCACATCTCCGTCAAACGCGCCACCGAGGACCTCATCAAAGCCCTGGAATCCGAGGGCATGGATTACGACGTCAAGGTACGAAGGGCCGAGGGAGGGTACGCCTCCGCCGAGTTCACAGTCTACGAGAGGTACGACAAGGTCAAGCCCGTGGTCTCTCGCATCAAACGCAGACCCGACGTCAAGGTCAAGATCGAACCCGTGGTCAGGGACAGGATCACACTCAGCCCCAGATCTCACAGGGCCGAACTCCTCACCATAGGCGTGGACCCCGGCACCACCACCGCCTTAGCCGTCCTGGACGCCGACGGGAACGTGATCGAACTGAAGAGCTCCAAGGACCTCACCACCAGCGATATCATAGAACGCGTCGAATCCCTCGGAAGACCCGCCGTGGTCGCCACCGACGTTACCCCGGTACCCAAAGCGGTCGAGCGAATAGCCAAATCCCTCGGCGCCCGCCTCTACACGCCCAAGAGAGACATGACCGTCGACGAGAAACGAGAACTCGTGAAGGGACACCTGAGCAGGGTCAAGAGGGGACCCACACCCTCCGACACCCATCAGAGGGACGCCCTGGCCGCCGCGATAAAGGCCTACCATACCGTCGTCAAACCCGCCGTGGCCAAGGTCGAAAGGAAGGCCCCCGAAGGCCTCAAACGGAGACACGTCCTCAGGGCCGCCTCCTACGTGGTCAAAGGTCTCCCCGTCACCGACGCCCTCAGGATAGTCGAGGAAGAGAGGGCCACCGAGAGGAAGAGGAAGGAGAGCGAGAAGGAGGTCGAGGAGTACAAGCGTCGCCTGACTTCAACCGAGAAGAAGCTGGCTCGATACGAGGAAAAACTCGAAGAGTACCGCAAAGAGATCGAACACTTAGAGAGAACCGTGGAGAGACTGAAAGCGGAACGGGACGAGCTTAGGGAGAAACTGGACGAAGTGATGGCCGAGATAGACGAGCTGGTCGAAAGGAAGATCGAAAAGATCCTCAGGGCCAAGGACGCCGAGATAAAAAGGTTGAGAGCGGAATTGAACAAAGAGAAAACCAGACGGATGGAACTCGAGAGAGAACTACGCGAAGTCGAACGACTGGACAAGATCGTGAAATCAGGCAAGGGAATCCCCGTGATCACTGTGAGAAAAGCATCGCACGACGAATTATCCGAGTTAAAAACACCGGACAGATTCGTCCTAGCCGTGGAGGATCCCAGCGGTATGAGCCCGTCCAACGTCGAGGAGATAGAGAGACTGAACCCGGAGGCCGTCGTCGTGCCCAACCCGGACCACATACCTGAAGAGGCCCTCGAGGAGTTCCGAGACAGGAGGATCCCACTCCTCCGGGAGGATCACGTCAAGATCCTAAGAGCCGGTCACCTGGCCTTGATCAGGGAAAAGGACCTCGAAAAGGCCGTGAAGGAGGCACTGAACAGGTGGGAAAGGGAAGAGCGCGAGAAGGAGAAGGAAAGGATACTCGAATGCATCCAGGAGTACCAGAGGTCCAGGGAAAGGAAACTATTCCGTTGACAACTTCCCCTCCCTCAACAACCCCCTCAGGAATCCCCTGTAGGACCGAAGGTCGCTGACACGGTCCGCGTCGACGGACCTGACGTCCACCCCGTGGGAACCGAGCCTCTTCAACACGCCCCTAACTGTGTCTCCCCCGACGTCGCCCGGGGAAACCACCTCCAGCGGGAACAACGTGTCCGAGGCGTGCTTCGGGGGGTCACCGGAACCGACCCATTCGACGGGGTCGAACAGCACGTCGCACGCCGTCACGATCAACCGCCATCCCTCGAACTCCCTCAACACCGTCCTGAGCCCGGCCGCGGGCCCACCCTCGAAAGCATCCTCGAGCCAGGGACCCTCCCACCTGTGATCCCTACGCCGGAAGACCGCCCACACCTCCTCGCAACCCGACGCACGCAACGTCTCCGCGGCCCACCCTATGAGCGGAACCCCATCGACACGCACCCAAGGCTTATTCCCTCCCATCCTCCTCCCCGTCCCTCCCGCCAGTATCACCCCTATCATATCCCAAAACCTCCGCACACGCTTCGCAGAAGGGCTCGTTCGATTTCAACGGTCTCCCGCACCTCACGCACCTGGGTCTCTTCAGGATTATCCTCTTCACCTCCGGCACCGACAACTCGAACATCGCCGCCACCGTCTCTATGCCGATACCGGACTCGTACGCCTCCCTAACTTGGTACTCCATGTACCTCCGCAATCTCTCCAGGTAAGACGCCCTGACGGGTTCGTGCTCGGGCGCCATGAGCCCGCATCTCGTCAGCTTCACGAGCGGCCTCTCAGCCACCGCCTCCTCACCCCTGGTAACGGGGGTACGAGGAGCGGCGTCACGACGGGGGAAGCGTTCCCACTCGAGCTCGAGTTGGTACCCGAAGACCCCCCACCGCTCAGCTCCACCAGCACCCTCTGAATCGACCCGTCGGGACCCAAGAACGCGATGACCGGGATCCCATCCACGACGAACGTGACCTCCCCGTCCACCCTGCTCACGGGCTGGACGACCCCGGACGACGTGACTAGGAACACCTCCGCTCCACCGTTCACCGATACCACGGCCACCGGCTCCCCGTTCACGTAACAGACCTGGAACCCGGACACGTCGCCCTCGCCCAACACGCTCTCGCCCTCGAAGTCACCCTCGCTATCGTACCTCAGGACCACCACCTTACCGTTCACGTCGGCCACGAAGGTACCGGCGACGGGAACACCCTTGTCGGTTATCACCACACCCTCAGGCGTCACCAACACGTACCGGCCGGATGACGTGATCAGAACGCCACCCCTGGCCAGCTTAACCTCGCCCTCGACCTGACCCACCACGTCCACGGACCCGTCGGACGACACCCGTATGACGAGCACGTAAGAGACGGGCCCGTTCTCGCCCTCCAGGGCAGCGTTGACGGTGGCGAACGTGTAACCGCCCAGGTTGACGACGTTCAGGGGCTCGTACACGCCGATAGGCGTCACAACGAGCACCGAATAGCCGGAACCCGTCGATACGACGAGGACGTGGAAGTTGGACTCCGTCACGTCGTTCACCAAACTACCTTCGATCGAAACCACCGGGACCGGACCCGAGCTCCCTATCTCGTAAACGTGGGTCTCGGCGGAAGACCCAGAGACAACGTCGAACGCCACGAAGTCGTAGTCCACGAACGCCCTGTGCACGTCTTCCGCCAGCCTGACCGAGAAACCGCCCACGGTGGAGCCGCCGTAGATCACGAGGAACCACGATCCTTCCCTCGGTTCCATCACTATGACCTCGTAAGCCACCCCCTGGGAGGGTGTCATCTGGACGACGTTCACACCGAACGGTAACTCCCCCAACCCGACCTCCATCGGGACACCGTCCTCGATCTCCGCGAAGACCACGCTGAGGGTCGGGCCCGACGTGTTGCCCACGTACGGGATCACGTGCACCCCGTCGACGCAGCCCGCCTCCCTGAACACCTCGTCGATACCGTCCCCGTTGTAGTCGTACAGGTAACACACCACCTCGCCGCCACCGCTCGAGTACATCAACAGGTCGCCGTAGAACCCGGGCGAGGACCCCTCGTCCTCGTAGACCTTCACGGGGGTGCCCGTCGACTCGATGTAGTAGACGTCGACGTACCCCCCGGACGATACCGCCACCTCGGAGGCCGTCAACGAGATCGCCGGCTTATCCTCGGAAGTCAACACGGCGGCGGCCTTCTTCGAGCTCCCGTCCAGACACACCACGTAGTAACCTTGGCCCGACCCTGGTACCACCGTAGCGACGGCGCCACCCGACCCCAACCCCATGATCTGACCCGATGAAGACGGGGTGAAAACGGGCCCGTTCTGACCGACCGACACGTCCAACACCATCGCGTACCAGGATCCCGTCGATCCCTCGTAGGCCAGCACGAACCTGTCGCCCACGGCCGACACCTCGTACTCCTGAAGGCCCGAGAAGACGTACGCCCCCAGGCCTTGACCCTCGTCCCCCAACGCCACGAACAGGACGTCGGTCCCGACGGGCACCGCGGAGAAGTACACCGTACCGTAGGAGGATCCGACCGTGACCGGTCCGGCCGCCGCCGGATGGATGGCCGTCGGCACCCCGTTGGACACGTCCAGGACCGACGCCACCCATCCCCCCGCCTTGAGAGCCAGTATCACGTACGACGTGCCGTTTTGGTCCTTGACCTCGGTGACCAAGGCCGCCGTCACCACCGTCCTCACCGCCTTCCGAGCGAAGGCGTACAGTTGGGTCCCGTCGGTCGACGTGAGCAGCAGATCACCGTTGGAGAACGGGAACAGGTACATCGAGGGCAACCCGAGGCCCGATCCCACCTGCACGGGCAGCGGACCCACGGTCGTGCACCCGTCCGGTGTCGCTTCCACGGCCACGAGACCCGACTGAGTCGACACCACGAACACGTACGCGGGTACCGTGGGACCGATCGAGGCCGGTTTGACCGGGGATCCCGCAACCTCGTAAGCGGCAGCGGGCGAACCATCCTCGGCGTTCGCCACCACTATCGCGGTGAGACCGCTGTTGACGGGGTACACCACGGACTCCACGACGTTGTAGTACGTCATGCCGTCCCACTGGTACTGCGCCGAGGTCCAAGAGGGCTCGAAGAAGAACCCGTTGGAATCCACGACCACGTAGGAGGGGCTGGAGAACCGGAACACGGCCAGGTTGTTCGTGTAACCTCCCCCGTAGAACTGCACGCCCGACAGCTGCAGGTACGTCAACACCTTCGAACCCACGTTCATCCAGAACACGTAGTACGAGCCCGCTAGCAGGGCCACCCCCGTCACCACCGTGGACGCCGAGGACGGGGAGGAGCCCGTCGACATGTCCACGGCGTACGAGACGGAGGCGAAGCCCCCGGGCTCGGCGAGGTACGAGGGTTGTCCGTTCACGATCACCAGGACGCCGTCCGAGACCACGGATTCCGTAGAGGGGAACGTCAGGGTGACGGCCTGGGTCTCGGTCCCGCTCCCCCACACGTCGAGCACGTAGACGGTGCCGGAATACGGTATCGTGATCAAGGTGACCGTCGCCGACTCGGATGACGATGACGTGTTGATCTCGTCGATGCTGTACGAAGTGAAGCTCACCGGGGACAGGGACACCTGAACGGTCGTGCCCGACATCGAGGGCGATACCGTGACGACCTCGTACCCGTTCGTCCCCTCGTAAATCACCAGATCGTCACCTGGGTGGTACGCCCAATCCACCCCGGAGACGTAGTATCTACCTTCCAGGGCGAGATCGTCCTGCGGGACCGCCTGGGCTATCAGGACGTCGTTGATGGTGTCCACGAACACCGTCACGTAGTAACCGGAGTAGGACCAACTCAACTCGGAGTACGGGGTCTCGTCCTGGTACGTGAGCGGCGTCGAGGTACCGTCGTACGACTTGAGGTACTGGGACGAGACCTGGATCGTGTACTGGAGGATCCCGTAGGAACCGGTGAACGTCCCGGGTGGTACCGTGAAGGTTCCGGACGTACCCTGGAGCGTCACCGAGTAGGAGTTACTGGTTCCCACCTGCTCCAGGGTGAGCGTGACCGTCGCACCCTGGAGCGCGTCCGCCGAGGCGTCGATCGTGCCGTCCGCGTACAGGTCGACGGTCATGGTGCTGTCCTGGGAGCCAACGGAGTAGTAGAACAGGAACCCCGTCGATTGGTAGTAAACCTCGTACACGTGACACGTCAGGGTCAGCGATGGCACGTGCACGATGATAGGGTACGTTTGCACCCCGTACGACGTTTGGAACCGCAGGTACACGGTGTCGTCCCCGACCGGTACCTGGATCACGATATCCACGGGGTTACCCGCGTAGAGCACCATCGAAGACACCGGGGTGTACTGGCCCGCGGAGACCTCTATTATCGAGGCGGAGTTGCCGTTGACCTGGGCCGTGAGAGTACCGTCGACAGAGGGTGACACCTGTAGCTCGATCCACCCGGTCACACCGCTGGAAGCGGACACGCCGAGGGAGACCACCGACAGGGTCAGCAGCTTGCCCGTCGGGTACGTGTAGTTGATCGAGAACGTTATCCCGTCGCTACCCGTCGCCGTCACCGTGACACCTATCGAGTTCGCCACCACGGGCGTCGACGTCTGCCACGTGTAGGTACCTACCCACACCCCGTTGGTCTGATCGTACGTCCAGGAGAAGTCGCCGAGGGTCGGCGTGAGGGTCGTGGTCCCTACCACCACCTGCGCCTGGAAGGACGTGAAGTACGACGTGGGGTTCTGCGTCGAGGGTAGGTTGGTGGTCAGCGTCAACGTGATCGAGGAGACCTCCACGGCCTGACCGGATATCTCGGTTTGAGCCTTCATGGACGGTATCAGGTAGACTACGCTCACGGTCTGTGGGTTCAGATCGTAAACGTAACCGTACGAGCACGAAACACGAACGTACACCGTGAGTTGGTCAAGGTTGCTCGGGATGTCAGGGGACGTCGTCAACGTTATCGTGAGGGGCGTGGTCAGGGGGTTGGTCACGGGATCCGTCGTGTACACGCACCGCTCCGCCACCACGTTCCCGGCAGAGTCGAGGACCAAAACGCTGACCGAGTTCACGTACGCGTTGACGGACGTGTTGAGCTGCCAACCCACCCTGATCGTCAGGCCGCACGTGGCGGTCCCGTTATCGTAGTTCCAAGACGTCTGATTCACGGTGGCCGTGACGGATACGAGCGGAGACTGCGTGAACAGAACCTCCTCCCTTGACACGCCCACGACGCCTATCACCGTACCGTTCACCACGATCTGACCCTTGACCTCGGCCTCCACGGTGACCGGAGGTTGGTTGCCCTCGAGCGGGACCGTCACGTTCTGGAACGTGTAGTAACCCTGGTTCTGCAGGTCCGTGGCCACCGTGGACAGGAGGGTATCGGTGATCGCGGACCCGTTCACGGTGACGTAGCTCGTCACGTCCACGGGCTCGTAGTAATTGGAGGTGTTCACGGCGTAGAAGTGGATGTCGAAGGAGCTGATGTAAACGTTCTCGCCCCTCTGAACGGACACGGTCATCGTCGGTATCTGGAAGGACCCGGTGGTGGCGTCGAACGTGTAGGAGGATATCTGCAACTGCATGGACAGGAGCTGGGCCTGGGTCACGACGTAGTACGTGTTGGGCCCCGTCACTAGTAGAAACTGTCCCGGTGCCGTCTCGATGGTGAGCGCTATCATGTACACGTAGCAGTCGACGTCCTGGCCCCTAAGATCGCCCAGGTACAGGACCAGCTCGTCCAAGGTCTTGCCCGGGTTAACCGGTATCTTCACCGCGTACACGTGCGTCCAGATGTCCTGAACGGTCCCGTTGATGTCGACCCTGGTCGGTCCACCGACCACGGGTCCCCACAGCGGTCCCGGGAAGTACCTGTCCGGGGCCACGGACTTGAGGCACCAGTCCTGGAGGTCGATCGTGAGGGACGTGTACGTGCCGTCCTCGTAGAGCACGTACCAGGTACCCTGAACGATGGCCGTCCTCGGGCCCGCGCACACGTAAGCGACGTAGATGGCCTCGGCGTTCACGTGGGGGAGCTCCAGGACGACGGCTCCCACGTCGGTCCTGTCCGGACCCGCGGACCCTACGTACGGATCCTCCGCTCTACCGTGGTACTCGGCTATCAGGACGGCGTTCGGACCCTCGTCGTTCTTGAACAGGAACGGGACGAGCTCGTTGGATATCGTCGGTCTCGTCCACACTATCGTATCCCTGTGGACGACCTGACCGTTCTGCTCGAACACGGTGGGGTAGTTGTTCACGTCGAACCATCCGTCGTCGGTGGCGGCCGGGAGGAAGTAGTAGTACGTGGTGGTTGTCCCGGATTGGTACTCGTACTGGTAGCAGTAGCCCAGCAGGGAGATCGGTGTCCCGTAACCCGTGGATGACAGGAGCGTGGACGCGGAGGATGCGGGCGATCCAGTCGACTCACGCCAATCGACGTCGTTGTACGAGGCGAGTAGGTTGAGGGATCCCCGCGCCGTAGCCACCAGGTCGTGGGCGAACGGATCGCTCCAACTGAACCAGCCGTTGGAGCAGTTCTGCTGGTTAAGGATGTACGTGTAGCCCGGACTGAAGCCCGTGGTGAGACCGAGTTCCTGGTTGAGTTCCGTGACCTGCGTCTGACTCATCCTGAAGCTGGTCCAAATGGTGGAAACATCGAGCCGTGCGACGCCGTTCTGGGCGTGGACCGGGGTTAACGATAGGAACAATATCAAGGTCAAGAACACGGCGAAGCGTGAAGTCAAATCACCCCGTCCCCCGGGCGCATAGGGTGAAAAGTGGGACTTAAACGATACCCCGTATCGTTATAAAATTCGTAACGATTCTGGATTTGGTGCCGGGGCCGGGATTTGAACCCGGGACAACGGGGTATCCCAGGCCCGCGGGGGTTCGAACCGATCCGGAACGCATCCGGGCCCTATGAGCCCCGCGCTCTAACCAGACTGAGCTGCCCCGGCCTCGCCCATCGCCGTCCACGGAAAAGGACCCGTAAAAACCCTTCGGGGACCCTCCCCTTGATACTCCTGACGCTGAACCCGGACGTCCGCCCGAACGAGACCGAGAAAGTCGCCAAGGAGATAACGGAGTCCACCGGGTTGACCGCGAAGCCTGACCCCCTCAAGCCCGTCAGAAGAATCCTCATCGAGACCGAACCCGACGACGTCGAAGCCCTCGCCGACCGTATCAGGAGGGAATTCCCCGAGGTATCCCGCGTCGTACACGTCAAGATCCTCAAAACGGAACCCGAGTACCGACTCGAGGACGTCGTCGAAGACGTCTCAACGCTGAACCTCGAGATCGACGGAACCTTCGCCGTCGAAGCCAGACGCCTCGACAAGAACCTCCCTTTCACGTCCAAAGACGTGGAGGTGGAAGTCGGGGACGCCGTCAGGAAAGCCACGGGCGCCCCTGTGGACCTCGAGAACCCGGATTACTACATCGACGTCCACCTCTCCGGGAAGGGGTACCTGATAGGGGTGACGCCCGCGACCGTAAGGGAACCGAGGAGGGAGTGGTTGCCTCACGACGCGTTTTCCAACGTCTACGTGTGTTTCGAGAGGCCCGAGACGGAGTACGAGATAGCCGACATGATAAGGATCGTGGCCGCCCTGAAGTTGGGCGGTTTGATACTGGTGAAGCCGAACCGGAGCGCCCTGAACGAGGCACTCTCCAAGGTCGGTGCCGCCAGTACCGTGGACATAGAGGTTGAAAACGACCTGGAAGAGGCTCTGAGGGGGAGGGTCGTGGCCCTCCACCCGACCGCTCCCGAGTCCGAGGACGCGCTCGTGTCGATAGCCCGGGAGGCGGACGAGTTGACCCTATTGGTGGGATCGGAGAGGGAAGGACTCTCCGAGAGCGCGAGGAGGGCGGCGGACGTGGAGGTACACCTGGGACCCACGTCTGCCGAGCCGATGAGATCCTCCAACGCCGTCGCCTACGCGGTGGGCGTCCTCAGTCATTTGGTGCGATGAACCGGGGAAGGCAGGTTCTCGGCGATCCTCTTGACGGCCACCTTGGCGCCTACCCGGAGGGCCTTGTCCATCTCTTTGTCGAACGCCTCGTTGGCCTTCTCCACGACGAACTCGAGCTTCTCCACCACTTCCTCGGGATCCTCAGGGATCTCACCAACGGCCGACAGGTGCTCGTCGATGGCCTTGACCAGGTTCTTCATGAACCGCGTCGAGAGCTCGGGTAGAACCCTCTCCTCGAACTGCTCTTTCAGGTTCTCGTAAACGTCATCCTCTTCAACCTCCATCTCCTTCAGGACTACCCATCTCGCGTAGGACTCGAGCACGGCCTCGATCACCTTCTCACCACTCACCAATTTCCTCTCCACCATCGGGACCTACCCCTTTCCGGATAGATCCTTCACGACGTCTTCCAGGGACTCCTCGATGGCCCTCTCGACGGCGTTACTGATGGTGGGTACGCACTCCTCGAACGCCCGCTCCAGCGCCGTGCACATAGCCTCGACCATCCACCTGTAGCCCTCGACGTCGAAACCCTCATCCCTCAACATCCTGTACAGGGCGGTCCTGAACCCGTTCGGCACCTTCTCGATCTCCCTTCTTACGTCGGCCGACACGGACCTGGTGTCCACGTCCGACAACATCTCCTCGAGGCTCTTCCTGACCAGCTCGGTGGGATCCTTCTCCACGTGTACCTCCCCCTGATCCGAGGGGTGTCCTGAGGGGAACCTCCGGTGTTCGCACCGGCGGCTATTCACGTTCCCTAGGGTTAAAACGGGTTCCGTTTTCGGGCGGCGTCGGGTAAGTCCGCCTCTGATCACGGCTTCCGGCTCACCCAAGGCCGAATTCGTCATCCGCCGCAACATATTTACTCGGGTTCGGTCCCGGCCCGGAACCGGGGGAAGGGCCCGCAGCTCAGTCCGGTTAGAGCGCGGGGCTCATAACCCCGTGGTCCCGGGTTCAAATCCCGGCGGGCCCACCAAACCGGGAATCGTTACGATGATTAAAACATTTGCGCGGGGCCCGCCCCCACCTTGCCCGAAGCCGCCGAACTCAGGCTCGTCGACTGTCCTCCTCCCCGGCACTTCCCCGCCATGGTCAAACTCTGCCGAGCCCTCCTCGAAGTCGCCGACGAGGAGTTCGGCCCCGAGTGGATACTGGACGTCGCCGCCGACCCGGTTCGATTCCAGTCCCTTGCCTGTCTCCTCGGTTACGAGAGGAACACCTCCGGGAGCACCACCGTCGTAACGGCCGCCCTCAGAGAGGCCGCCGACCCCGAGGAACACGGAGTCCTGGTGGTCGGAGGCAAGGGTAAACTCGCCCGTCGGGTCCCCGAGATCCTGGACGAAACCGCCCCCGAACTCGGACTGGACCCCGACCGCCTCAAGGAAGCCAGCCTGCTCACCGCCAGATCCGACACGAGATGCCTCCAAGACGGGCACGACCTATACCACCACGTGATCCTCGTGTCCGTCGACACGGGTAGATGGGTCGTCGTCCAGCAGGGCATGAACGTACCGAGGAAGACCGCGCGCAGGTACCACTGGAAGGACGAGGACGTACGGGAATTCGTTGAGGAGCATCCCGTTCACGCCGATGAAAAAGCCGAGGTCTTATCCCTCCAGGGAGAGAAGGCCTCCGGGTGTCGCGAGGCCGTACTGGATCTAATCTCCGAAGGCCCCAGAAGGATCCTGAGAGCGTGGTCCGAGATGAAAACGTCCGTGAAAGGACCCCTCGACGCCTACATCGACGATCGCGACGGTCACCCCGGTCGCCTACGACCCGAGGAGCTGCCTCCCCGCCCGGATCCCAGGGCCTTGGAGACCCTCCACGAGATCGAGCCCGTGGACTTCACCGAGTACCTCCGGGTGGACGCCGCGGGTCCATCCCTAACGCGAGCCCTCGCCTTGATAGCCGAGTTCATGTACGGCGAGGAACCCGACAGACGGGACCCCGCCGAGTACACAACGGCCTTCGGGTGCAAGTCCGGCGATCCCTACCCCGTGGATCCCGAACTGATGGAACTCGCGGCCGAGGTCCTGGAACGTGAGGGCTCCAGGGCCGTCAAGAGACTCCTGGATCGCAGGCTCCGCGGGATGAGGACCGGTAGATAGGGTGACGGGCGGCCCGGGTGATCGGGACCGCCGTTGCCGGACCGCTCAAGATTTGGACGTCTCAACGGCGATCGCGCGGGGGTCGTACCCTTGTCACGCGTGGTCCTGGCCTACTCGGGCGGCTTGGACACCTCGGTTTGCATCGAACTCCTGAGGGAGAAGTACGACTACGACGAGGTCATCACGGTGACCACGGACGTGGGACAGCCCAGGGAGGAGATAGAGGAAGCCGAGGAGAAAGCGAGGAAACTCGCCGACGAGCACCACACCGTCGACGCCGTCGAGGAATTCGTCACCGAGTACTGCTGGAGGGCCGTGAAAGCCAACGCCACGTACGAGGGCTATCCCCTGAGCACGGCCCTAGCCAGACCCCTGATAGCCGAGAAAGTCCTCCAAGTCGCCAGGGAGGTCGACGCCGACGCCATCGCCCACGGGTGCACGGGCAAGGGCAACGACCAGTTCAGGTTCGAGGCGTACCTAAAGGCCCACGGCGGGGACGAGTTCGAGATCGTGGCCCCCGTCAGGGACCTGAACCTCACGCGCGAGGAGGAGATCGCCTACGCCAAAGAGAAGGGCATCCCGGTCCCCGTGGACGTGGACAGCCCGTACAGCATCGACGAGAACCTCTGGGGCCGATCCATCGAGGGAGGCGTGCTAGAGGACCCCACGCGCAAGCCCCCGGAGGAGGTCTTCGAGTGGACGGTAAGCCCGGAGGAAGCCCCGGAGGAACCCGAGACCGTGGAGGTGGAGTTCGAGGATGGGGTCCCGATATCGGTGGACGGCGAGGAGGACCCCGTACGCATCGTGGAACTCCTCAACGAGAAAGCGGGCGAACACGGCGTCGGTCGTATCGACATAATCGAGGATAGGATAATCGGGCTCAAGTCCAGGGAGGTGTACGAGGCTCCGGCGGCGATCACACTCCTCGAAGCCCACAGGGCGTTAGAAGCCCTGACGTTGACGAGGAGGGAACTATCGCTCAAGTCACGTATGGACGATACGTGGTCCGAGCTCGTGTACCAAGGCCTGTGGTTCGACCCGCTGAGGGAACACGTGGAAGCCTTCATCGACTCCACGCAGTCCGTGGTCGACGGTACGGTGGTCGTCGAGCTTCACAGGGGTAGAGCCGTACCCGTGTCCCGTGAATCGCCCAACAGCCTGTACGACGAGGAGTTGATATCCTACGGCGAGAAGAAGTTCGACCAGCGTGTGGCCGAGGGGGCCGTCGAACTCCACGGATTCCAGGAGCGCTTGGCCATTCGAAGGAGGAAGCCCTGATCCCCCTCCCAAAACCCCGGAGGGGAAGGGTTTGGAGAGGAGGGAGATGGAAAAGCACCTGGCGTCCATCCTCGAGAGGATCGACCCGGGCAACGTGGGCGAGCTGAGCGAGGAAGCCTTCAGGGCCGTGGACAAGTGGGACGTGAACCCCTACGACGAAGACCACAAACGTATGGTCGACCTGGCGGCAGCCCTCTCGGTCCGCCTCCTGGAAATACACCTGATCCTAACCGTGCTGAAGTGGGCCGCGAGGTTGGCGGGGACCACCCTGGCCCCCGAGGCGGTTCCGGACACCCTGACCGAGCTCGGAATAGCCGAGCGCCGGGAGGACGGGTACGCCGTCACCATCCCCGATCCCGACATCCTCATGTCCGCCGACGTGCACCTACTGGCCGACGCCGAGGCCGAGCTAAAGGCCATCCACGCCCTGAAACCCGTCCTCGAGGATATGGATCCGGAGGAACTCGGGGAGCTACTGAGGAGGGTGGCCGTACTCATAGGGAAACTCCACGCCGATCCGTCCGAGATAAGAAAAGCCGTGGAGGAAAACCCGGAGGGCGACGCGGAGACCGTACTCATGAGGATCCTCGAGGAAGTCTCGAGCGATTGACCCTCCCCGGTAACGTTACGGATATCAAAACGATACGTGCGGAGGGAAGGGCTTTCAGAGGTACTCCCTGACGCCATCGTACAGGGCCGCACCGGCCGCGACGAACGCCACCGCGAACCCGATGATCACGGCGACATCCGTCACGTCGATGTACCCCAACATCGCCGCCTTCCTCGCCGCATCACCCATGTAGTACAGCGGGTTGATCTTCGCCAACTCCACCGCCCACCAGGGCATCACGCTGGGCGGCATGAAGATACCGGCCAGGAACATCATCGGCACCGTCAAGGCACCCGTCACCATCTCGGCGACCTCCGACCTCCTCGCCAGCGAGGCCACCAGCAACCCCAGACCCACCATCGTCGCCACCGAGAGGGACGCTATGAAGAACAGCAGAAACGGGTGCAGTATCTTGGCCCCCAGCGCCAGCACCGTGGCTATCGCTATAGCCGTCCTGACGACGCCCCAGAAGCTCATACTCACGAACCTACCGAGGACCACGTCCCTCGACCTTATCGGCGCGGCGAAGAGCGAGTACGCCACGCCCGACTCGACCTCCTCCATCATTACCCTACCCAGACCGAATATGGAACCCATCGTGGCCCCTATCACTATCAATCCCGGCGCCAGGAAGTCGAAGTACTTCAGTCCCTTTACGTAAGTCTCGAACTTGAACGGAACCCCACTCACCGAGGGTACCGGTATCGCGTGAGGAGGCTTAACGGGCATCATCGCGAACAACTTACGGAACATGCTCTTCATCTTCTTCCCCATCTCCTTCGCCCAAGCCTTCGCCAACTTCCCCCTAACGTAGTTGGAACTCAAAGGATCCGTCGGATCGTAGAACACGGTAGCCTTATGCTTAGGGAAGTTCTTAGGAACATATATAAACACGGGAACTTGTCCCGTTTTGACTAAATATTTACCCTTACTCACGGAATCAACGTATTTAATACTTATCCTTTTGTCATGTTTTAAATAATCAATAATCGGTTTAAAATTAGAACCTGACTCATTCAGCACGGCTACAGTAACATGTCTGGGCTTGTAGTCGTAAAACGCACCATACATTACTCCTAGCATTAATATAGGCATAAGAATAGTAGGAGCCATCCTTCTAGGATCCTTAGCCCAAGCCTTAAGATCCCTAGAAGCAATCACAGCCCACTTCATGACGACACCCCTTCATACGCATCCATTACTGATCCGTACTTATCCATAACTTCATCGAAAGAAGAATTGAGAGCTATCCTACCGTTTAGGAAGATAAGCAGTCTATCGGGTTCCAGCTGCTCAACCTCGTACACGTCGTGCGAAACGTACATGATCGTACGCTCGCCGGCGTTCTTCTTGACCTCCTCCAAGAGATCCTTCCTACCCAACGGATCCAACTCGTTGGTGGGCTCATCGAGAACCAGGAGCTCCGGATCCAGCGAGAGAGTTATCGCCAGGGCGGCCCTCTTCTTCATCCCCCCTGAGAGGCCCCAGACACGCCTGTCCAGGAACCCGTCGACTCCCAGCCTTCGGATCGGCTCCGGATCAGGGTCCTTCCCGTACAAGCGCGAGTAGAACCTGAGGTTCTCCCTCACGGTCATCTCCGGGTACAAACCTCCCTCCTGGGGAAGGATACCCACCCTTCGCTTCACGGCGGGATCGGACGGATCCCCGCCCAGAACCTCGATCTTACCCGAAGTGGGCGTGGTAACCCCGCAGACTATCTTCACGAAGGTGGACTTGCCGGCACCGTTGGGCCCCAAGACGGCGACGAGTTCACCCTGCTCTATCCTTACATCCACGCCGTCGAGGGCCACGACCCTACCGTACTCCTTCCTCAATCCCTCGGCCAAGACGGCAGGGGGCAAACCGAACGACCCTGGGGCGGGGAGGAGGCCCCCTTTCACGAAGGTTTCACGTCTTTAACACCGGGGTAACGGGGGGTCGCTCAGGACGACCTACGCTTCAGAGCACTCCTGAAGGCCTCCGCCAACTCCTCGTCGTAGCCCACCAGGTACACCGTCCCGACGTTCTCAAGCTCGGGAGCCAACCTTTCGATCACGTCGACCATCGCCTCAGCCGCCTCTTCGTACGGGACGCCGCCCACCCCGGTCCCCATCCCTGGGAACGCCACGGATCCCACGCCCAACTCGTCGGCCTTCCTCAAGGCCGCCTCGGTGGCCTTTCGTACCTTATCCACCGTGGTCCTCTGGGCGGGTCTCTCCATGGTCGGGGCGTGGATCACGTACTCCGCGTCCAAATCCCCCGCGGTGGTTTCCACGGCTTGACCAACGGGGATCGGCGCCTTCTCCATGGCCTCTTCCTCGATGATCTCTCCCCCGGCCTCCTTGATGGCGGCCGCGACGCCTCCCCCCATCACCCCTAGACTGTTCGCGGGGTTGACTATCGCGTCGACGGAACACCGGGTGATATCACCCTTCGCGACGACGACACGCAAACCGCCCACCTCGAACTCATCAACGACCTCCAACGGGGGTAACCCCCTCGCTGTTCTACTACGAAGTGATATCGAGGGACCACGGTAGATTCGTCAGGAAGGTGCTCTCGGAGATCCCGCTGAACGTGAAGTTCAAGGTGATTCCCCTGACGGACGTCGAGAGCGAAGACGAGGCCCTAACCCGCGACGGTAGGTTGAGAGAGGAGGAACCGTGGCGTAGGTTCGTACACGCGCTCACCGAACACGAGGAAGGGGACGTCGTCTGCACCGCTGTGAACGTCCCCCCGGAGACGCCTAAGGTGAGTACCGAAGCCACCGTCGTGGTAGGGGTCAACACCGGTAACCATCCCACCACCATGAACGCGGTGCGAGTGTCGGATGTCCTGGTCGTCGGGCGACGCGTATACTGCCCGGGCACCGGGCCTAGGCTGTTCGACCCGGTTCCCAGCGGTCGTTTACCCGACGGTACCGTGGTCGTGAACGTGGAGGACATCGGTTGTTCCTACGCCAGCGAAGCTGTTCCAGTGGTTGGGGCCTACGTGGAGGTACACGGGGTGGAAGGGCTGGTCAAGGGTCTTGAAGGAGGGTTGGCATCGATAGCCAGGGACGTGAAACACCGTGTACCCCCGCCCGGGGGTGTGTGACCTCGCACACGCCGGACGTCGTTTCGAGGTTCTTAGAGGCCTCGTACTCCCTTATGCTGGAGTCTTCCCCCTACGTCCTGGCGGGCTTACTGCTGGGGGCCGCGGTCAGGGCCTACGTGCCCAGGGACTGGATCGTCCGCCACCTCACCGGTAGATGGTCCAGGGTCAAGGCGGCGGTGGTCGGGATCCCGCTTCCGTTGTGCTCCTGCGCCGTCCTACCGCTCACCGTCGCCGTTAGGGAGACGGGGGCGGGCGCCGGGGCCGCGGTATCGTTTCTCGTCACGACGCCCCAAACCGACGTCAACTCGGTCCTCCTGACGCTAGCCCTCCTCGGACCCTACTTCACCGCCCTCAAAATAGCGGCGGCCGTGACGGCGGGCCTCCTCGCTGGAATCCTCGTCGACAGATTCGAGGGAACGGTTCCCGCAAGTAGTGGCTGTCACGACGGGTGCGGAGGCTGTTGCGGAGCCTGCGGGCACGCCGGCGGCTTTCTGACCGAGTTGCTAGATATGTCGGCCACGGCGGGTACCTGGATGATAGTCGGCTTCCTAGCCGCTGGTGCCGTACAAGCCCTGATGCCCGCAGTCCCGGGATGGCTGGCGGGTGAACCCTGGGGACCCGCGGTGATGGCCTTGGTATCGTTGCCACTGTACGTGTGTTCTGTCGCGGTCGCCCCGATAGCCGCGGCCATGGTGGAAGGCGGAGCCTCGCCGGGATCCGCCCTCTCATTCTCCGTCGCCGGCCCCGGTACGAACGTGGCCGTGGTACCGCTGCTTCTCAAGTCACTGGGACTACGCACGACGATGATAGTCACGTCCGTGGTCCTGGCCGTAGCGATGACGTTCGGGTACCTATCCGACGCGCTCGGCCTTCCGGTAGGCAGGATGACCGTACCCACCCTCGGAACCTGGTGCTACGCATCCGAAGCCACCCTGGCGGGTTTCTTAACCCTCGTCGCCGCCGGAGTCGCTCACAGGGCGGTGCGAAGGGGTTGGAATTCAAGTTCGTGATCTCGAACCTGGACGTCGAGGCCGTGTTGAACGGCGACGATAGGATAGTCCTTGACCTAGGCAAAGGGGAGGAGATAACCGTCGTTAGGGATGATGATGCGATATTTATCGATGATATAGAGTTCGATATTGATACTTTAAAATCCATGACTCGATGGAAAGGAGTGTATGGGATAACGGATAACGGTGACATTTTTAAACTGGAAATAAGGTCTGGAAGTTATTACAAACTGGTTCAAGAAAGGAGGTACGAAGCCCCCACTCTAGAAATAGATGGGATAAGGATGCACAGGACGAAGTGGACGGACCCGTGGACCGACGCCGGGGTGAAGGTCGCCAAGGCGGGCGTAGGGAAAGGAGATCACGTCCTCGACGTGTGCACGGGGCTCGGGTACACCGCCCTACGCGCGATGGAAGCGGGCGCGCACGTGACAACGATCGAAATCGATGAAAACGTGATCGAGCTCGCCCGGGTCAACCCTTGGTCCGATGGATTGGAAGGCGCTGACCTCATCACGGGGGACGCCGTGGAAGTCGTGCCGACGTTCGACGATGAGTCCTTCGACGTCGTTATCCACGATCCGCCGAGGCTGGCGCGGGCGGGTGAACTATACTCCACCGAGTTCTACTCGGAGTTGTTCAGGGTGCTGAAGCCAGGGGGCACCCTTGTACACTACGTCGGGTCCCCGGGGTCCCGGTACAGGGGTAAGGACGTGCCCGCCGGCGTGGCCAAGAGGTTGACGATGGTGGGTTTCGACGTGGAGGAGGTGGACAGGAAGTGGGGGTTGATCAGGGCTCGGAAACCCATCTGACGAGGTTGGGTTTGGGAAGATACACGCCTCCTCCAACCTCCGACACCGCCTTCGCCGTATCGGGTAGGTCGGCCTTGAACAGGTGGGTCTCGCAGTCGCAGTCAGTGCAACCGAAACCGGGGATCGCGTCGCGGGCTACTTCGGAGACGGCGCTCGCCAGCGTGCACTCCTTGGACCCCTTGAGGATCCAGGCTCCGAGTACTTCCGGCCTAAGCGCGTCCAGTAAGTGGTCTATGTGCCAGTGTTTAACATCCCTACCCTCCTCCGCGGTCTCGATGTGGCGCCTGAGTCTCCCTTTGAGGCCCGTGGGCCCGGAACCCATACCGGAACCGACGTATACCCACACCCCGGGTTCGATGAGGACCCGACCGAGGGACCCCACGGTGATCTCGGTCCTACCCTCGATGTCGATCAGGAGGGCGTAGGTTCCCCTCTCGGGTAGCACCACGGGGGGTCACCCCACCGTGCGGCGTGGTACGGTGTTGGCCGTGCTCACCGTGATCCTGGGGGCGGTGGTGGCGTGCGCGGCGAGCATTCACTATCCCTTACTGAGCAGGGACTCAAGGGCGCACGCCGTTAAAATATGGTACACTTACGAAATGCTTAAGCACGGTAGATGGGACGCGTGGTGCCCCGTCTGGTACTGCGGATTCCCCTACCTCACGTACTACGGATCGTTCGGGTACATCGTCGGTCTACTGACGTACCTGGTGTCCGGTAGCCCGTTCACCGCCTTCTCGTTGTGCCTACTCGTGGCAGCCACGATCTTCGGGCTCGGCATATACGCGATATGCAGGGCCAGGGGAGTGAACAAGAGGACGGCCGTGGTGTGTTCCCTCCTGGCCCTGTGCTCCGGTGGCGTGATGAAGGCCATCAACTGGAGCGGAGTCTACCCCAACATGCTCTCGTTATCCTTCGGTCTACTGGCGTTGGCGGCGTTCGAGGGCTGGCTCAGGGGTAGGATGAAAAGGGGTCTCGCCCACTCGACCCTCCTCCTCGTACCCGCCTACTACACCCACCCCCTGGGAGGCATGCTGTCGGGCGGGCTGATCTTCACCAGGGCCGCCGCAGAATGTGCCGTGAGATGGAAGGAGGAGAACCCGAGGAGCGTCCTCAGACTGCTCCTCCTGTCCCTGGTTCCCGTAACCGTGGCCGGCCTCATAGCCCTCCCGCACTACGCCGCGGCCGCTAAGTACAAGCGATTCCTGGCCGAACTCTACCTGTACCCGCCCGGCAGCGTCCCCGACATCCTGAAGGACGTCCTCCTAGGGGGCAAATGGGATCCAGGCCTCCTGGTCCTCCTCCCGGGGCTCGCGGGTGCCCTGGTGCTGTGGAGGAGGAAAAGGGACGCTTGGGTGCCGTTCTTGGCCTTCTGGGGTCTCGTGACGGCCATCGTCATATTCGCGTACACCCTGGGCTACTGGAGGTACCTCCCCTTCGGGAGGAACATGCTCGCCGAAAGGTTCACGCTCGTTCTGATGCCAGCCCTCCTGGCCGTGGCGGCGGCCCCCGTCGTCGAAGACATCCTCTCGAGGATCTCTCGGTCGATCAAAGGGAAGGAACCCGCGCTGGTGGCGGTCCCCGTCGTGCTAGCGATCGGCGCCGTCGGAGCGTTCACCTACGTGCCTCCGGCCCCACCGAAGATAACCCACAGCGCCCTGGAATGCTGGCACTGGATCAAGCACCACTACGGGGGCGATCTGGCCAGGAGGGTGTCGGCCGATCCGTACACCCACCTCTACGACGCCAGCGTTCCGGTGTCCCCCGTGCTGGACCACCGGCCGACCATCCAAGGGTGGTTCAGCCAAGGTGACCCGATGTTCTTCTCCCTGGCGGCCAGGTGGGAGTGGGAACTGGGATGGGTCTACGACCCTAACTTCCTACACACCTCCCTATGGGTGGCGGACGCCAAGTACTTCGTGACCAAATCCACACTGCTCACCCACAAGTTGCTGAAGGACAAGGGTAACTTCGTGTACGTCAAGAGGTTCGGCAAGTTCAGGATATTCAGGTTCCTACACCCGGGGGGCGAAGCCGCCGTCATCCCGAGACCGATCGGTGTCGTCGACCACAACCTAGGGTTGAAGACCGAGAACGCGTACTACACAACCCTGCTGAACTTCGTAGCCACGCCCGGTGACAGACACATCTTCGTCGATGCGGGACCCAAGTACGCTTGGGACTTCCCCCTGGTCATCGTCAGACCGAGGACGGCGGCCGACGTCGATCTGGCCGAGAAACTGGCGGCCTCCGGGAAGAAGGTCCTGCTGATAATCCCCGAGAGGGGCACGCATCTCACGGAGGTTATCAAGAGGACGGAGGAGGACTTCGGGGTCCGGTTGAAGCGGTCCAACCCGCCGGCCTTCGTCCCCTCGAAGCGGTACTTGAAGCACGCGTTCAAGGTGGACGGTCGCTGGTGGAAGGACGTTCACGTGGGTAAAGGCATGGTGAGGGTGTGCGGCGTCGACGTGGTAAGGTTCGTGATGAGTTTCCACCACCTGATCAAGTCCGTCCAGACTACCGGCTACAAGATGCCCAGGTTGCCGACGCACGCCGAGCGGAAGTTCGTGAACGCGCTCCTCAGGGGTTTCAGCTCGGGCAAGCCGATCCCAGTTCACATGACCTACAGGGATCCCGAGAAGGCCGTGATAGACGGTAAAGGATGGGTGCTGGTCAAGATAACCTACTTCCCCGCCTGGAGGTCCTCCTCGGGACCCGTCCACCCCGCCTCGTGCGGGATGATGCTCATCAAGTCCGACGGTAGGACGGTGCTTCACTACCACTTGCCCTGGACGGTGACCTACGCGCCGTTGGCGGCGGCGATCGTCGGTATCGTCGCGCTGGGGGGACTCTACAGATGGACGCCCTCAAGGCCCTCCTAGCCGTTACGCTGGCGGTGTACGCGGTGGGATGGACGTCGCAGGTCATCGACTGGTACGTACCGGAGCACATCGTCAGGTCCAGTCCCGGTATATACCAGTCAACACAAGCGACGTCGCAGATAACCGTCAACCCGTACAGGGGCAGGGCCACGTTCACGGTGACCTACCTGCCCGCCCTCATCATCAAGTTCCACGTGAGAGGCCACGCGGTCAGGGTGGCGCCCAACGCCGTGGTCGTCAAGGGGCACGGCCGCAAGGCCCTCATAAGGTGTTACGGTAACTCGATGACCGTGAAGTGCCCCCATCCTATCATCAGGCCTTTCATATCAAGACCTCACCCGAAGGTGTATACATACACGATCCTAGAATCAAAGCGATATTCAGTATATTTCAATAGATCAGGATACCTGCTGTTCGTCAGGAAAACACCGAGAAGCGCGACGATCTCGGCGTTACCGCTGATACCACTGGTATAACGGGGACCGGAGCTTGCCCGAGTCCCCTTACGTCCTCGTCCCGCGGAGGATGGCGGAAGACGCCAGGAAGACCCTAGCTTCGAAGAACCTACTGGCCGAGGGGTTGAAACCGAGGAGAACCGACGACGGCGTTGCCTTTCCGGTAAGGGACGGGAACGAGGCCTCCAAGGTCCTGAAACGCGCGGGTGTCCCGCACGAGGTAGGGGTAGGGGAGTTCGAGAGCGTCGAAAAAGGCCCCTCGTCCCTCGTCGAACTCCTCGCGGAGAAGCTCGACGAACATCCCTCGAACATCCCACGCGTCCCCTTCGATGTGATCGGTGACGTGGCCCTGGTTCAGGTGCCCCCGGAACTCGAGGGACACGAGCGCGAGATCGCCGAGGCGTTGATGGAGTTCCAAAAGGGCGTCCGGGCGGTGTTCGAGAAGGGCCCGGTCGTGGGTAAATTCAGGATCAGAAGGCTGAAACGGCTCGCCGGGGAGGGTCCCCCTATCACCGTTCACAGGGAACACGGGTACGAGCTGAAGGTAGACCTCTCCAGGTGCTACTTCAACCCGAGGTTGGCGACGGAGAGGAGGTTGTTGGCGGAGGACGTCGTCGAGCCCGGCGATAGAGTGTACGACGCGTGCGCGGGCGTCGGTCCGATAGCGGTCGCCGTCTCCAGGTTCGTCGACGACGTCAAGATCGCATGTTCCGAGTTGAACCCGGCGGCTTACCGTTACCTCCTCCACAACCTGGAGAGGAACGACGTCGAAGGGACGGCTTTCCTAGGGGACTGCCGTGAGGTGGCCGCCCTCTTGAACCCTCAGGACGTGGTCATAGTCAACGCCCCCACGGTATCGCCCGATCTGGTACCGCACGTCGTCAAGGCGTGTCACGAGGGATCCCTCCTCGTGGTCTACAGGATCGCGGAGGACCCCAAAAGGGCCGAGGAAGAGATCCTATCGGCTTACCCGAACCTCGAACCCGTGGGTCGTCGGGAGGTGAAACCTTACTCACCGAGCGAGAGCCTGTACAGGCTGGTGTTCGAGGTCACGAAGGCTCCAGGAGGGACACGAAGAAACCGGCCGAATCGTGCCTGAACGGCCAGTACCTCCTCACGCGTTCAGGCCACTCGAACCTCTCACCCTTCGGACCCCGTTCCAGCCCTTTGGAACCTGGAACGTCCGGTTCAACAGGCTTGAACCCGAACACATCGTGGGCCCTTTCGACGATGGCCTCGTTCTCCTCCCACGACACCGAGCAGGTCGAGTAGACCACGGGACACCCGTACTCCTCCGCTACCCTGAGACAAGCCCGTAACACACTCCATTCCCTACGGGCGAATCTCCTGAGGGGCTTAGGCTTCCACCTACTGTCCGGGTTCCGGTTCCACACCCCGGTCGTGGAGCAAGGAGGATCCACGAGTATAGCGTCCGGGGGTTCCGGCACCGAATCGGGGTCCAACCTTCGAGCGTCCCTTCTAACGGTCTCCACGCACGTGATCCCCAACCTCCTGCATCTCCGCTCCAACACGCGGAGTCCCTTCGGATCGATATCGATGGAGTAGATCTTACCCTCATCCATCATCCTTTGCGCCAGGTGGGTGGTCTTGGACCCGGGCGCCGCGCACACGTCCAGCACGACGTCACCGGGTTCCACCGGCAGGGCCGCCGAAGCGCAGGCGCTGGCGAGGTCTTGCACGTCGACGAGCCCTTCCCTCCAAGCCTTGGACCCGTACCCTCTACCCCTGATCAGCGTCCTGACCTCCTCCAGGAACGTGGGCTCCGTCACGATACCGTAACGCCTCCTCAGCAACTCGGGACCCGTGAGCGTATCCACCATCAGGGTGTTCAGCCTGAGATACTGCGGAGGGACCCTGTTGTTGGCCCTCAGGAGCAGCTCCGTCTTCCTCCTTCCCAACAACCTCATGCAGTACTCGACGAACCACTTCGGATGACCGTGCTCCAAGGCCAGCCTTTCCACGGGATCCCTCCCGCTCAGGACGTCCTTTTCGACGTCCACGCTCTCGACCCTGCGGAGAACGGCGTTCACGAGGCCGCCGGCCCTCTCGTTGACCATCTCCTTCGCGAGCCTCACCATACAATCGGTCACCGGAGCGGGTGGGTTGTTCCACACTTTCATCTCGAGGACTCCTACCCTCAGGATCCACCTCAACGGCGTGCTCCTTACGCGTCGGGGATCGAGATCGCTGGCCGTTCTGATCACCTCGTCCAGCAGGTTGATCCTCTTCATGGTCTCGTAGACGAACGCCTGGACGGATCTACGCACGTCCAACGGAACCTCCGCACACACCCTCTCGACCGCCTCCGGGATGGGAACGTTCTCTTCCTCCACGATCGTCAGGGCTCGTACCGCTAGTCTCTGGTTCAGCACGTCTATCCCCCGCCCTACGTGACGGTGGTATCGGTGGAACCGGGAGCGCCCATGGGTAACTCGTGGCCCTGCACCCGGGCAGGGGCAGCGAGTAAGTGTTCTTCCACACCATGCCGTCGGCGGTCTCGGCGGTGACCAGCACGCTGGAGCCCGCGCCTTCCAGATCCAGCTCTACCCACGGTGACACGAAGTCGTACACGTACTCCGGTATCCCCAGCGATGATATCTCGAGGAACACCAGGGGCTCCCACTTCGCTTCGATCCTCATCTTCCACCTCCTGTCGTCCTCGGGTTGGAAATCCACCTTCACGCCGGGGCCGCTGGTCTCCGTCACGAGGACCCCGTTGGCACCAGATACCCTGACCTTACCGAAGCCCGGGACGCTGATCACCAACCTCCCCTCCGGGCCCGTCGCGTACGGCACACCGTTCACGAAAACCACGCTGTCGGGGGTCCCCTCTACGAGCAGCAGCGCCGAGTACCTGTCCGCGCCCACCTGAAGGACCCTCGACACCCGTCCCTCCGGGAGTGTCACGCGTTTCCACCTCAACACCACCGTACCCGCGGCTTTCCCCCGTCCTTCGCTCCCTTCGATCGATACGGTCTCCTCGAAGGATATCACCAATTCATCGTCGGAGACCTTCCACGATAACCTGTCCAGCTCAACCTTCAGGGACCCGCCGGAGAGTTCCCTGACCTCCACGATCCCCGCCCTGCCGCCGTAGACGGGTACCACGACGCCGACCGGGGGAAGCGGGACCTGGATCGGTCCCCCGTTCGGCACGTACCTGTAGAGGGGCTCGTACACCACGACACCGAACGGCGTGGGGAGTTTCGTGAGTCCGGCGACGGGGTCGAGGTACTTGGGTATCACCTCTACGAACTCGGGGCAACCCGGCCTTACCTTGGTCACTATGCACGGGACCCTGAAGTCGGGGGAGGGGGGTGCGGCCTCGATCACGCACTCGCCCACCGATCCCAGCACCCGCGCGAGATCGTCCTCCAGGACGCTCACCGGGACCACGACGTAATCGGCTAGGAACAACGGGTATCCACGGTCGAACCTGCTGCAGTCCTTAACCAGCAGCCACCCGCCGTTCCTCCCCACGACCAGGACGCAGTGGAAAGGTTTGGTGGATATCGTCCACTTGGACCCTCCCTTGACGACTATCACCGGGTTGTCGGTCCCGGCTATGAGCGGGAGAAGGGAGTAGGGGACGTATCCTAGCGTCGTGTAAAGTCCCTTCTTGATGCGGATCCCGTACTTTCGCTCGAATTCGAGGATCTTCGAAGCGTACCCGTACGGACCGACGGGTTCTCCCTTCCACCTTCCCTCCTCCACGGCCACGTCGTACATGTCCAGCGTCGCCACGTCGCAGCAAGCCAGGGCGACCCAGCCTTCTCCGTTCCTTTCGACGGTCACGAACGTCTGATAGTAATCGGGGTAGGGGATCACCCCCGACACGGTCACGTCGCACGGTGCCGTTCCGAGCTTCCCGTTCACGAACACAGGAGCTTCCGTCAGGTGGACGGTGATATCGATGAGGGTGGGATGACACGGGATGGGAAGGATCGCACAGATCGTCACGAGAGGAACCGCGAGGCGCGACGGGATCACCCCCCGTCCGCGGCGGACCCCTCGTATCGTTGCTTTTCACAAGGTTATGTCTGTCACGGGGGTGCCGAGGTCTTGATCGTCATCAAACTCGGTGGGAACGTGCTCGAAAAGGTCGACGAGCTGGCGGGTGCGATCCGCGACGTTGGCGACGTCGTGGTGGTTCACGGTGGTGGACCCGTGATATCCGAGGTGATGGAGAGGATGGGCTTGGAACCGCGGTTCGTCAAGGGGTTACGCGTGACGGACGAGAACACCCTCGAAGTGGTTTTGATGACGCTGGCCGGTCTCGTGAACAAGCGACTGGTGGCCGGGCTGATCGGCGCCGGGATCAAGGCGGTGGGGATCTCGGGGGCGGACGGGCCCATCCTGGTGGTGGAGAAGAGGACCGAGGTTGTCGACGGTGAGGAGGTTGACCTGGGCTTGGTCGGGGATCCCGTGGAGGTGAGGATCGATCCGCTGGTCTCCCTCTTGGACTCCGGGTACGTGCCCGTGTTGGCGCCGCTAGGCGTCGACAGGGAAGGTACCCTCTACAACGTGAACGCGGACACCGCGGCGGGGGCCGTTGCATCCGCCCTGGACGCGGACGAGGTGGTTTTCGTGACCGATGTTCCTGGGGTTTTGGAGGACGTGGATGATCCTTCCTCCGTGATAGACGAGATAACCGTGGATGACTTCGAGAAACTCGTCGAGGAGGGTGTCGTGAAGGGGGGTATGATACCCAAGGTCGAGGCCGCGATCAGGGCGGTGGAGATGGGTTGCGTGAGGGCGAGGATAACGAACCTCGACGGCTTGAGGGAGGGGAAGGGGACCGTGGTGAGGGCGTGAACGATCTCCTGGAAAAACTCCGCAGATACCTGGAGGATCTCCCAAGGGTGCTCGAGTCGTGTGAGCCCCGCGGTGACGCCGGGGAGGAACTGTTGGACCTGGCCCGTCGTTACCTGGAAGACGGGCGGTACTACGTGGAGATGGGTAGGTGCGTCGACGCGTTCGTATGCCTGTGTTACGCGTGGGCGTTGTTGAAGGCGGGGGAGATCGTCGGAGTGCTGAGTGTTCCGGAGGGAGAGGTGTGAAGAATGTCATCCCGCCCGACCCGCACGGGGATGACGAGGACCACCCTGCGGATCTCCCTCCGGTAAGGAACTATCGTTATGATTATCGTAACGATTCCCGGAATGGTGCGGCCGCCGGGATTTGAACCCGGGCCACGGGCTCGGCAGGCCCGCGTCCTAGCCAGGCTAGACTGCGGCCGCTCCCCCGGCTCGTTCCCGCGTGCGGGAATCACCGCTTAGTTACTTTTCGCCCCTCTCAAAGCAATCTAAGAACCCTTTCCATGGCCTCGGTGGCGTTCCCTATCATCTCCCGACCGTGGCCCGGGAACGCGGCCTCCGGTTCCAGCGACACCAACCTCTCCACCGACTCCCTGAGCAGGGCCTTGTCACCGCCGGGAAGATCCCACCTCCCCGGCCCGAACTCGAACACGGTGTCACCGGTGAACACGATGTCCTCCACCATGAAACAACAGCTGCCCGGCGAATGACCGGGCGTATGAAGGACCTTCACCTCCACGGCCCCGTCGGCCAACTCCACGGCATCGCCCTCGTCGAACGTGAAAGACGGGTCGTATTCGGGCATGGAGGCCCCGAACAAGGTGGCGGCGCTACGCACATCGTCTCCCTCGCTCAACACCTCGGCCTCCTCTCTGTGGACGGCGACGGGAATACCCCTATCGAGCGCGTTCGGACCGGCCGCCGCGTGATCGTAATGCGCGTGCGTGAGAAGCGCCGCCTCCACCTTCAAGTCCTCCGGAACGTTCGACAGCACACCACCCGAGGCGCCCACGTCGACGATCACGGCCTCGCCCTCGACCTCGAGGAGATAGCAGTTGCAGTCGGGGTGCGGGGTTACCCCTTTGCCCCCCACCTTGTAGACCGTCAGCCCGTCCTTCTCGAGCAACTTCCTCAACGTTCACACCCCGCGGTCCCGCGCCGGCCTGAGTAATGAAGTGAGCGGTGCCCGTGTTCACATCAAGTTAATCGATACCGATCGGAAACCATCTTGAGCCAACGTTAAACGGTCCCTACGGTCCGCCACCGGGGGGTCGCGGCCGATGGTCGAGTTCGACGAGGAACTGGACGTGAGGGGTAAGGTGTGCCCGATGCCCGTGTTAGAGACCCAGAAGAAGCTGGACGAGATGGAGGAAGGGCAGGTCCTGAAGGTGATAGGTGACTACCCACCCGCCAAGGACAACATCAGAAGGTTCGCCGAGGAGAACGGGCACGAGGTCGTGGCGATCGAGGACGAGGGCGATCATTTCGTGATTTACATCAGGAAGGGTACGGGCGGTTGACCCACGCCCTCCCTCAGAATCGTTATCTAATTCGTAACGATTACCGATCGGCGGATCGACCCGGGGGTCCCTGGTCGGGTTCCCCCCGGGCTTCATCCCGCCGAGGCGTGGGTCGCCCTTACGGCGGACCCAGCTCTTCCGCGCGCTCGTGCATCTCCTTGGCCGCTTCCACGAACTTGTCGGCCTCGGCGGAGGACATGAAGAACATGTCCACGCGCTCCGGCTCGTACCCTAGCTCCTCCAGCAGTCTCTTGGCCGCCTGAACCCTGCGCTCACACTTCAGGTTGCCATCCTCGTAGGCGCACTCGCCCTTCTTGCAACCGGCCACGAAGACCGTCCACGCTCCCCTGGCGATCGCCGTCAGTATGTGCTCGATGGCCACCCTACCCGTGCACGGCACCCTGACGATCCTGATGCTGGACGGGTACTGCATCCTGCTGGTACCTGCCAGGTCCGCCGCTCCGTATCCTCACTCCCAGCAACAGAACGCGATCACTACCGGGTCCTTCTCCGCCAAGGGGGTCACCCCCGGCGCCCCGGTACCCTGGCGCCGATATAAAGCGATCGTCATCGGAGGTCCGGATCGGGGTGACGCGGCCCGTGAAGGCCGTCATCCACGGACCCTGCGAGATCGAGGGGCGGATCGCCCCACCACCCTCCAAGAGCGATTCTCACCGGGCCGTCCTCTGCGCCTCAGCGTGCGAGGGCGTCACCGTCTGCCGGAACATCCTGGACGCCCAAGACGTGACATCGAGCATCCGCGCGGCCCGAGCCCTCGGCGCCGAGGTGGACGTCCTGGAGAAAAACGACGGCGAGTTCACCCTCCGGATCGAAGGCTACGGGGGAGCCCCCGAGGAGCCCGAGGACGTGATCGATTGCGGGAACTCCGGAACCACCCTACGCTTGACCTGCGGGCTGGCGGCCGCCGGGGAACACCGCACGATCCTAACGGGTGATGAATCGCTGAGGTCCAGGCCCGTGGGTCACCTGTGCGCGTCCCTCAGATACCTCGGGGTCGAGGCCGAAGGCAGGAGGATAGGAACCGAGGAGTACCCTCCAGTTACCATCAAAGGACCCGCTAAAGGCCACGAAGTACCCGTATATGGACACGTCAGCTCCCAATTCATCAGCGCCCTCTTACTCCTCGGCGCTTCCCTGGGCGGGTTGAAGATCGACGTGGTAGGCACGATGAAGTCAAAACCGTACGTTGAATTAACGATCAGGATGTTATCGACGTTCGGCGTCGACGTCACCGAGGAGGGGCGAAGGCTGACCGTCGACGGGAGACCCAGATCACCGGGAGTCGTGACCGTGGAAAGGGACTGGAGCTCCGCCGGCTACGTGCTCGCGCTCGGAGCCGCCGCCGGTAGGGCGACCGCCCTAGGGGTCGATCCGGAATCCCCCCACCCCGACTCCGAAATAGTTCGCATCCTGAAGGAGATGGGAGCCCGGGTCTCCGTGTCCGACGAAGGGGTGACCGCGGAGAACACCGGACACCTCGAAGGTGTGGACGTCGACCTATCGAACTCCCCCGATCTCGTCCCCACGGTGGCCGCCCTGGCCTGCACGGCGCACGGGGAGACCACGATAAGAGGGGTGGAACACGTCAGGCACAAGGAGGTCGACAGGCTCGCGGCGCTAGCCGAAGAACTCCCCAAGTTCGGTGCGGAGGTCGAGGAACTCAGGGACGGGCTGAGGATCGAAGGAGCGCCCGACTCACTTCACGGGGCGAAGGTGAACCCTCGAGGGGATCACAGGCTGGCGATGGCCTTCGCCGTGGTGGCCGCCGTGGCCGACGGCCGGACCGTCATCGAGAACGCCGAGTGCGTGGCGATCTCGTACCCCCGGTTCTGGTCCGACGCGAGGGAACTCGGCCTCAGCGTCCGCACGGAGGGTGAGGGAGCGTGAACACCATCGGGAGGATGTTCAGGGTGACCACCTGGGGTGAATCCCACGGTCCCGCGTTAGGAGCCGTGGTGGACGGGTGTCCCGCGGGATTGGAACTGTCCGAGAAGGACGTTCAGAGGGAGCTGGACAGGAGGAGACCCGGATCCTCCCGCGTATCCACGCCCAGGAAGGAGATGGACGAGGTGGAGATACTCTCAGGGGTCTTCGAAGGTAGAACCACCGGTACCCCGATCTCGATGATAGTTTGGAACGAAGACGTCGACTCGAGCAAGTACGAACCCCTGATCACGAGACCGAGACCGGGTCACGCGGACCTGACGTACAGATGGAAGTACGGTCACGTGGACTGGCGCGGTGGAGGAAGGGCCTCCGGAAGAACGACCGTAGGGGTCGTGATGGGTGGGGCCGTGGCCCGGAAGCTCCTGGCGGAGGCGCCCACGGACGAGCCTTTGGGGATCGAGATAGCCGGACACGTGACCAGGATAGGCAGCGTGGAAGCCGAAATCGACGTGGACGGCATGACAGCCGAAGAGATCAGGGACCTCGCCGAGTCCAACGACGTCAGATGCGCCGACCCAGACGCCGCCGAGGAGATGATCGAGGAGGTCGAAAGGGCGAAAACCGACGGGGATTCCGTGGGTGGCACCGTCGAAGTGATCGTGGACAACGTACCCCCCGGCCTGGGTCGCCCCGTCTTCGGAAGGCTTGACGGGGACCTAGCTCACGCCGTCATGAACATCCCAGCCGTGAAGGCCGTGGAGATAGGATCCGGCGTCGAATGCTCCCGGATGAGGGGATCTGAACACAACGATCCGATCCGCATCGGGAGCGACCTCCCCGTCGAGGTAGAAGGATTCAACTCGGGTGGTGTGTTGGGAGGGATATCCCACGGCGGTAGATTGGTGATCAGGGCTCATGTCAAACCAACACCGTCCGTATCCGTCACCCAACGCACGGTGGACCTGTCGAAACTCGAGAACACCGACCTGTCCGTGGAAGGAAGGCACGATCCGTGTATATGTCCCCGAGTCGTACCGGTGGTGGAGGCCGCCGTAGCGATAACGTTGGCCGACCACGCTCTCATGTCCGGATACATCAACCCGGATTCCGTCGAGCTACCCTCCCCGAGCGTCGAGGACAGGTGGGCGGTCCTCCGGAAGAACCTCCCCCGTCGGGGGTGATCCCTTCACCGTGTACGGCCGCCTGGCCCCGGCCCTCTTGGCGCTACTGTTGACGATAGCCCCAGCCCAGGCCCAACCCCCGGACACCCCCGTCGAAATGACCCTCTCGTACTCGGCCGTCCCCTACGTTCAAGGCGGGACCGTAACCACCCAACAGACCCAGGTTACGGTGACCGGCTGGACGTTCATCCCGGACGCGTACCAGGAGAGCTTCGGCACCGACGTGGACGGCGACGGTAGGACCGACACCGTTTGGTGTGTGGAAGTGGCCACCATCACGGCGTACAACGTGGCCGTGGGCTCGGGGGAGTGGAAAGCCGTCCCCGGGTACTACCCCTTGACCGACCTGGGCTGGGAGAAACTGTCCGCCTCGTTCTCCGAGAGCACAGGGGTCCAGGTCGAGGGTCAGGACGATACAGTCGCGGTTTACCCGAAGTCCCAACCGCCGGTGAACCCGATCAACTTCTACCCCCTAACGGTCCCGGAGTCCGACTCCAACTACGTGGGCGAGATAGTCGCCGAGGGCACGGCCCCCTCATCGCAACAGGCCACGCTTCACTGCGTCGCGGTCCTGGGGTACGACCCGACATCCGGATGGTTCCTCGTGAAGGACTGCTCCCAGAGCGTCCAAACCGTGGACGTGAACGGCAACCCCGTGACCCCCGTCGTAGAACCCTGGGATTACTTCCTGGTGCCCCCGTCCGTGATGTCGCTCGAGATAGGCGACGTCCTCTCGGCGGTCCCGACGGGGTACTACGTGTGGACCTCCGAGTTCCCGTTGAACCCGACCCTCGCGTCCCAACTGTCCTCTTCCCTCAACCTCACACCCGCCGGGATCAACGTCGCCAACACGTACATCGACGTTTACTACGAGCAGACCACGGATCCCGTCTCGGCCTTAGCCGGGGTCGAGGAAGCCTTCCAGAACCTCAACCTTCCGTGTCCCGCCCCCACGATATTCTGGGAGCCCCTGTGGGACTTCGTATCCTCGATACCGTCCACGTACTCCGGTCCCCTACCCATACCCGGACCCACGTTCCTGGTGGGATCGCTCCCGGAGATCACCGTCCAAAGCATCGACTTCTCCAAAGGTGAAGCCACGGTGACCGTGACCTCCCCCCAGATGATCCCTGGGAAGACGTCGACCGAGTCGGTAACGGTATCGGACGGTCCAACGGTATCCGTGGATGGCGTCACGGTCACGTTCCAACCCGGCTCTACCACCGCCACGGCGACGGTCCCGTACTCCGGGACGGGGTTCGAGGTCACGGTCTCCGTGGGTTTCGACGAGACAGTCGGGTACGCCGGTCAGAACGTTACCATACCCGGCCGTATGACCCTGACGTACTCCGTCAACCCTCCCCACGTCGTCATCTCCGGCGTCAGCGCGAAGGCAACCCAAGGTACCAACGGGTGGAACGTCGAGATCGACTTCCAAGCCTACGGTACCGGGGGCGACGACGTAAGCGGCGTAACCGTAACGGCCTACGTTAACGGCCAACAGATCAACCTCCAGGTGCAGGGATCCAACGGATCGTACGTGGCTACGGGGACGGTACCCACGGGCCAACCGGTGACCTTCACGATCACCGTGACCGGCACGTACGGGGACGTAGCGACCTACGAGGGGACCGTACCCCTCCCCCTCACGTCCTTGAACATCAACGCCCAGCTAGCATCCTTCGACCAATCCTCCGGACAGGCCACGGTGACAGTCACGATCACGTGCACGGGTACCCCAACGTCCGGGACCGTGAAAGTAGGGAGCACCACCGTCACCCTGACCCAAACCCAGCTCTCCCAACTCGCCCAGACGGGTAGTCTAACCCTCACGGTCAACGTACCCGTGACGCCCGGTACAACCTCTCTCCAGGTCGACGTGACGCTTACCGACGCGTACGGGAACACCAAGACGGCGTCCTCAACGGTTTCACTCCCCGCCCAGGTGTCGAAACCAGTGACCCTCGCCGTGAACGCCACCGAAACGAACTGGACCACCCAAACCGTGGACCTAAACGTGACCGTCAGCGGTACCGTCGACACGTCGGTCTACCCACCCGGCTCCACGCTCCAACTCACCCTGTACGTGAGGGGGCCCGACGGGACCGAACTGGCGTCCAAGACCCTCGATGTTCAGATCGGCAGCGACGGCACCTTCCAGGCCTCCACCGCCTTGGAAGTGGACGTATCGAGGTACGTGACTCAATCCACGGAGGTCGGTCTCACGATCGTAGCCAGCGACGAAAAGGACGGCGTTACCGCCTCGACGACACTCACGGCGAAAGTCGCCAAGCTATCGGTCACCGTAGGTTCCGTGACGGTAACCAGGGTCTCCCCCAGCCAGGTGATGATCGAGCTCTCGGGCGTCAACGTTCAAGCCGTGAACTGTCAGGTAACCTCGGCCGAGGTGGACGTGACCTGGAACGGAGGAGAGACGTCGGTGAGCGTATCCCCTGACGCTCTCTCGTCCGGCGATGTCAAGGTTCAGGTGTCCGTGCCCGCCGGTACGGCCGAAGTCACCCTCAAGGTCATCGCCGATCACGGGGCGGAGGCCGCCTACGGTCCGGTCCAGGTTCAGGTCCCGCCACCGTTGTCGGCGAAGGTGTCGGTCCAGGAGACCGGGGCCACGAGGGACTCCGTGACCCTCCACGTGGACATCGACGTGTCACCCGAGGATGCCCAGTGCTCCGGTACCCTCGTGATCCTGTCGGACGGGAAGGAACTCGCGGAGAGACAACTCTCCTTCGCCGGCTCCTGGAGCGGTGATGTTACCGTACAGGTGCCGGAGGACAGGGGAACGCTCACGGTCCAGGTCGAGCTGAACTCCGAGCCCTACGGTTCCTGGAGCGGTTCCGTCTCCGTGCCCTACACGACGGCCGGCGTTCAGATAACAGGGCTCCAGGTATCGTGTCCGTCCCCCGGGACCGTCTCGGTGTCGTGCACGTTCGACGCCAGGTGGTGCTCCGTCGTCAAGGAGGAGGTCCTGATCGACGGGAACGTCGCTTACACATCCACGGAGAGGTTCGGCCCCGGAGAACACACCTGGACGGCCAACGTCGGCAACGTACCCTCGGGACGTCACTCCGTGAGGGTGGTACTGTACGACGATCAAGGGAACGCCTACTGGTCGAGTACGGTGAGCGTCGACGTGCCCTCCTCCGGAGGTCTACCCGCGTTCGTGATCCCCGTGCCGTTCCGACGCAGATTAAAACGGGGCCTCGGGACGAGCGCGGGGTGATCGAAGGTGGACAAGCTGGTCCTCCTCCCGGGTCCCGTCATGGTGCACGAGGATGTACTACTGAGGTCGGCCAAGCAGGTGATGAATCACAGGAGCGAGGAGTTCGAGGAGATACTCTCGGAGTGTATAGAACTCGCCAAGTACCTGTTCCAAACCGACGGTAACGTGGCCGTGATCACCGGTTCCGGAACCGCGGGCATGGAGGCCGCCATATACTCGCTCGTCGAGCCGGACGAACCCGTCGTCAGCGTCGTGAACGGTAAGTTCGGGGCCAGGTTCGCCGACATAGCCGAGAGGAGGGGCGCGGACGTCCACAGGGTCGAATTCGAGTGGGGCGAGGCCGCGGATCCCAAGGCCGTGGACGAAGCCCTGTCAGAGACCGGCGCCTCCGTGGTCACCGTCGTTCAGAGCGAGACATCCACCACCGTCCTCAACCCTGTGAAGGAGATAGCCGATGTGTGCAAGGATCACGACGCCTACCTCGTCGTAGACGCGGTCTCGTCCCTGGGCGGTGTCGAGTTCAGGATGGACGAGTGGGGAGTCGACGTCTGCGTCACGGGTTCTCAGAAGGTCCTCGGGTGCCCGCCCGGTCTCGCCCTGGTCGCGGTCAGCGACGAGGCGCTGGAGAGAATGAAGGAGGTGGAAGCGGGGAGCTACTACCTCGACCTCGTCAAGTACTTCGAGTACCTCGAGGAGGACCCCATGCAAACCCCCTACACGCCCGCCGTGAACGCCTTCTACGCGCTCCACGAGGCGCTGAAGAAGTTGAAGGAGGAAGGCCTGGAGTCGAGGTGGGAGAGGTACAAGCGGCTCCAGGAGGTCGTTAGAGAGGGCATCAGAGCGATGGGCTTGGACCTGTTCGTCGAGGACGATTCCATAGCCTCGCCCACGGTCACCGGCGTCGTGTACCCCGAGGGAGTGGACGACAGGGAGTTCAGGGGTAGGATCCTCCGGGACAAGTACGACGTCGTCGTCGCCGGGGGTCAGGACCACCTCGCCGGTAAGATCTTCAGGATCGGACACATGGGCGACGTGAAGCTGCGTGACATGATCACCGCCGTGACGTGCGTGGGCATGGGGATGCTGGAACTGGGCGTCGACGTGGACGTGGGCGCCGCCGTGGAACGGATGGCCGAGGTCGTCGCGGGATCATAAGTACCTCAGGGGGAACCTCTCGGTACCCGTACAGCCCCTCTTCAACGCCTTAACGGCATCCACCACGTTACCGTTGAGCACCGCCACCACCGAAAGCATGACCGTACCGGGCAACACGTCGGCGCGCTCGCACCTCTCCACGGGGAGGGCACCCGCTCCCCTCCCAACGCCCACCAAGCATCCAACGCATGGACCCACCTGATCGAGGGACGACGTCGTCGCTATCAGGGTCGGGTCGTCCGTTCCCTCGCCCACGTAACCCACACCGGGTATCCTCCTCCCGGGTCCACTGACGTCGTGATCGTAACACAGGGGATCCAGAGCGGCGTCGCACAATTCGGCGATCTCCTGAACCCTGTTCTCGCCCGCGTACGTGTCGAACAGGGCCACGACGAGGTCCTGGTACTCGGAATCCGGACACCCCGCCTCCGCGTACGACGGCCCTTCCCCGGCTTCCTCGGGATCCTCCGAGACCCCGCCCACGTCCTCCCCACCGTATTTTCTAAAAATCTCGAACACAGCCCTGTTGACATCCTCGAGATGGTCCTCCTCCACCACGTAGACCGCTGAGAGATCGTCCCCACACACGGGCCCCAACCTCGCGTACAACACGCCTTCAAACTCGTTTTCGACGCGTTTCAGGTCCCGGGCGACCCTCTTAAGTAGAGGACGGGGAACGCGTACGTCGCTGTCGCTTATATCGGCCGAGAAGGAAACGGCCCTCAACGGCAAGCGCGAACCCCCGGCGACGTGGAGGGGCTTTGACCGATGGTGCTGGTGCTCGAGGAGGAAGACCCCAAGAGCATCAAGCACGTCGTCAGGGAGTTGAAATCCGGAGGCCTGGTCGCCATCCCTTGTGATACCGTTTACTCGCTCAGCTGCGACGCCACGGACGAGGAAGCCGTGGCCAGGCTCTTCGAGGCCAAGGAACGCCCACCCGATAAACCCGTGAGCGTGGCCGTCCACGACCCAGAGGACGCCATGAAACTGCTCGAAGAGAACGAACTCGTCAGGAAAGCCTTCGAACTCCTCACACCCGGCCCCGTCACCGTGGTGGCCAGGATGAGAGAGGACTCCCCCATCGCACCGAACGTCACCGCGGGCAGGAGAACGCTGGGCGTTAGGGTCCCGGATCACCCTTTTTTCCTAAGAGTCGTCAGGAAGCTGGGCAAACCCATAGTCACCACGTCCGCGAACGTATCGGGCGAACCCGCCCCCTCGAGCCCCGACGAAGTCCTCGAGCAACTCGGCGACAGGATAGACGTCCTCGTGGAAGGGAAGTGCAAGTACCGCCGACCCTCGACCGTCATAGAGATAACCGGAAGTAGGATCGAGATCATCCGCGAGGGCGTCGTCCCCCGCGACGACGTCCTCAAAACCCTGGGGGTGACGACCCGTTGACAGGAGGTAAGGGGATCAAGGCCTTCCTCGGCTCCTACAGGGAGGTCGTCGAGGACCTCATCGGAGGTGAAGGTATCATCGTGTACTCCGGATGCGCCGGCACCTGCACACCCTTCGCCGAACTACTCGCCTACACCGTCAGGGACCTGGACGTCAAGCAGTACTACTCCATCGACCTCGAACCCAAGTTCCACCCCATGGCCGTGATGGACCACGGTGTCGTCGTCGAGGAGGACGCCATCGGCCTGAAGGAAGCCGACCTAGTCGTGCTGCTGGGAGGCCTGGCCATGCCACACTCGGAGGTCACGGCCGAGGACGCCAACAGGTTCATCGAAAACCTGGGCAACCCCAACGTCGTAGGCGTCTGCTTCATGAGCATCTTCGACGAGGCCGGATGGACGGAAGAAGTCGACTTCGACGCCATCATCGACGCCTACATCGAGGTCGAGGTGAAGAGGTGATGGCGGAACTCGCGCCCAAGAAACCGGTCCGAATCCCCGTCGACGAGGAACTCCACGTGGCGGCCAGACCCTGGGTCCTGGGGGACGTCGACGCGGTCTCGGACGTCCTCCACCGCTCCCTTTACCCCCCAAACACCCTCGAGGACGTGGACGAGTTCGTCGACGTCGGCGCCCACGTCGGATCCTTCACGGTCCTCGCCTTCGCGATGGGCGCGTCCAGGGGAACGGCCCTCGAACCCCACCCATCCAACGCCGAGATGCTGAGGAAAAACGTCGAGGAGAACGACATCACCGTAGACGTCATCGAGGCCGCCGCCCACAGGAGACGCGACGTCATGGAGATGTTCGTGGCGCCCTCCTCCGTCGCTCACTCCGTGGAGATGGTCAGATCCAGGGAGAAGATCAAGGTGGAAACCGTCGCCATAGACGACCTGAACGTCTCCCCCGACCTCATCAAGGTGGACGCCGAAGGCGCGGAAGAACACGTGCTCGAAGGGGCGCTCGAAACCATCCAATCACACGCCCCGAGGCTCGTGATATCTGCCTACCACTATCCCGGTCAGGAGGAGGACGTGGCCAGATGGCTGAGGGAAGAGATCAACTACAACGCGGAGATAGAGGTGAGGGAAGCGAGTCCCTACAGGAGCCCGGCGCTGAACGTCCCCGTGGTGATAGGGGAACCCCGCGCCTGATAGTCCTCCACGCCAACGACTGCGACCCCAGGGCCTGCACGGCCCTCAAAGCCCACAGGATGGGCCTGGTCGAACTCGTCAAACACCCGCGTCAGGTCCCATCCGGCGCCGTCCTCCTCGATCCGACGTCACGAAAGGCCCTATCGCCCGCCGACAGGGGGATCGTGGAGGACCGAGGGCTCGTCGCCGTCGACTGCTCCTGGGAGAAGTACGAGAGATACTTCGGACCCGCGCTCAAGAGGAAGTGCGTACCCCGGATACTCCCCTTCCTCGTGGCGGCCAACCCCGTGAACTACGGAAAACCATGCAAGCTGAGCACGATCGAAGCCCTTGCGGCCGCCCTCTACATCACCGGGTTCAAGGAGGAGGCCGAAGAGATCCTATCCGGGTTCAAATGGGGGCCCGAGTTCCTACGTCTGAACGAGGAGAAACTGGAGGCTTACTCAAAAGCCGAGGATAGCGCCCAAGTGGTCAAAATCCAGGAACGCTTCCTTCCCGAACCCTAGGGCACCTCGGATCGGGCATGATCCTACCCGTGACGTACCAGGCGTACGCGTTGCACCCTCCCTGACACTCCCCGAACCTGGGGCACCCCTCGCACGGACCCTCAGGCTCCAAATCCGCCATCGCTTCGAACTCCTCCAGAGAGACCGTGAAATCCCGCCAGTGCTGACAAGGGGAGAACCTCCCGTCCACCCTAACGTGCAGGTTGTACACGCCGTGAACGCACTGACCGAAGGGAACCTCCTCCTGGAACGGCATGCCGGCTAGAACGGCCCTCTTCAACCGCTTAACCAGACCCGGAACCTCGAGGTGCGGGTACTTGTCCTCGGGGTCCTCCGGGCCCCTGGGAACGTACGCTATCAAGTAATGAGCCCGGGCCCCCAACTCCACGACAAGATCGTTCACGTCCCTCAACTTGTCGAACGTAGACCTACAGACCACGGTATTCGCCGACATCTCCTCGGGACCGTACCTCTCCACCTCCCTCCATACCCTCACCGCCTCGTCGAGACCGTACTCCCTGTGAGGCTCGAAGGCCACGAACACCCACCTGGCCTCGCCCAAGACGGGATGTGTAGCGGTGGCCACGTTGACACCCACGTCGAGATCCAGCTCGAAGCAAACGTCCACGATATCCTCGAACCTAGGGTGAAGACACGGATCCCCGCCCGTCAGTATAACGTGATCCAAATCGTACCGATCCACGAGCAGGGAGAGGACATCCCGCAACTCGTCGGGCTCCATCCTATCCGGGGAAGCGCCCCTAAGGTTACAGTGGGGGCAGGAATGGAGGCACTCGGTGGTCACCTCCACGGTCACATGGAACATCGGAACCGGCTACCCCTTCCTCGCAAGCCCATCGAGCGCCACGATCGAACCATCGGACACGAACAACGGGTTGACGTCCAACTCCACCCAACCTTCGCTTTCGTACGCCTCGTAGGCCGAGTTGACGACGTCCGCCACTTCCGAAGCCTCCACCTCCCTCAGTATCACATCCCCGGCCGGCACGTCGTTACCGAGCGCCTCCTCGACCTCCGATCCGTCCAACGGGGGCTTTCTCACCGTGAAGGAACCCAACTCCTCGACCAACCTCCCACCGACTCCCAGGAGGACGACGGTACCGAACGTCTCGTCCTCCTTCATACCGAGGAACGCCTCCACGCCCGCCGCGGTCTCGACCCTCTCCTGCACCATCACACCCACGGCGTCGGGCCACCTATCGAGGAGTTCCCGTACGTAACCCGCCAACGCACGCTCGTCCGGCACGCACGTCCTCAGGGCACCCGCCCTGGCCCTGTGCGGAACCTCCGGATGCAACAGCTTGGCCACGAAAGGAGGCTCGAGCCCCACGTCCTCCGCCTCCTCCGGGGAACGGACGACCTCGAACCTCGGCACGGGCACACCGTGATCGCCGAGCACGGACAGGACCTCATGCTCCAGGACGACGGTCGTCGGACTCACCCCCCGAGCAGCTCGTCCATCACCTCGTTGAAGGCCGAACAGAAGTACTCTACGTCCTCCCTCGGGACGGAAAACGCCACCCTGATGAACCCCCTCCCGTGCCTCGGGCTCGTGTAGTACCCCGTACGCACGAAGACCCCCCTCTCGTACAAGGCCCCCACCACGTCCTTGGAGTCCACGTGCTCGTGCTCGGAGAAGTCTATCACCAGACAGTTGGCCTGCGACGGGAACACGGGTATCCTCACGCCGTCCCTCACGCACTCCCTCCTGATGATCCTCTGATTCCTATCCAGCTCCCTCCTCAGCCTCGGTATCCAACTCTCCCTACACCTCAACGCCGCGAGGGCCGCTTCCTGGGCCAGGACGTTGATCCCCAGCTTCCCAACCTTGTACTCTGCGATCGACTCGATGAGCTTCCTCTCCCCGACGACGGCCCCCACCCTCATGCCCGCGAGACCGTACGTCTTCGAGAAACTGTAAACGTCGACGCAGCGCTCCGGGTCCATCTCACAGGCCACCGGCTTCGAGTCCGCGAAATCCCTGTACGTGCAGTCGTGAACGAGAACGGCGTCCAGATCCTGGGCCAACTCGACGAGGGCCCTCACCTCCTCCTCGTCCAAGGCGCTACCCAACGGGTTGGACGGGTTTATCACGAATATCATGTCGACGTCGTCCGGGTCCACCCCGTCCGAGTCCAGGGCGTCCTGAACGGCGTCGGCCGTCATCTTGTACCCGTACTCCTCGGAGTACGTGTCCACCTCGTGGACGTAGGCCCCCTCGGTTATCATCATCCCGTCTATAGTCTTGTAACCGGGATCCGGCGTCAACACCGTCCCGTTGCACGCGAACGCCCTGATCACCGCGTGGATGCCCTCGATGGCACCGCTCGTGATCAGCGCCTCGAAGTCCCCGTCCAACCCGAAGTACTCCACGACCCCCCTCCTCAACTCGGCGTCGCCCTTCGGGTTCGCGTACACGTTGTACCTCGCTTCCTCGGCGGCCCTGATCACAGCCTCCCTGACCTCCTCGGGCGGACCCAAACGGTTCGTGTTCTGCCCCATCTCCACGATCTCGCCTTCCTTTATCTTCCTGAACAACTCGTCGGGGGAGTCCGGTATCCAGTCCACCGTCAACGCGACACCCCGAAAACCCTCGCTTAGTTTCGACGATCTTTTGATAAAATTCCGACGTAGTTTCTACCGCCCGCGGGGGGATCCACCACGAAACTCAGAGGACGCGCCAAGGACATACTCGAGATACTAGCGGATAACCCTGGAATCACCGTGAAGGAGATCTCAGAGGAATTAGGATTACACAGAAGCACCCTCGACAGGTACCTCAAAATCCTCAAAGACCTCGGCCTCGTCAAGACCAAACCCGGAAGAGGAGGAGGCGTCTACCCCACGACCGAAGGCCTCACCCTCCTGAAAGCGGGACACGTCGAACTCGTCCCCACCTCCGGCGTCGAAGCCATCGTCCACGTGGAGGCGGAGGACAGGCCCGGCCTCCTGGCCGAGGTATCCAGACGGCTGGCCGCCGCCGGCGCCAACATCGTCAAGACAGACCTCGTCGTCGAGAACGGGATCGCCAAGATGAGGTTCGAGGCCGAGCACGTGGTCCCCGAGAAGGTCATCCGGGAACTCGACGAGATAGAGGGCCTCACCTCCCTCACCATAGAGACCAAGGGGGACTCGGATGGCGAGGGTTGAAACCCCCGCCCACGCCCTCGCCGACAAGCTGGGCGACGCCACACTACTCGTGCCCAAAGGCCTGAAACTCGGGGAGAAAACCGGCAGGGTGGCCGTCAACGTCACCGCCCAAAGAATAGCCAGGAAACACCTCGGTCTCGCCTCGGGAGGACCACCCTCCAAACTCACCACCGGATGGCGGGGCCTTACCCTAGCCGTACCCGGCGGCGAGGACGAGCCCGACTACTCCCCATCGCCCGAAGGAACCGACGTACCACCCGAGGAACTCCGGGACGTGATACCCGAGTACCCGGCCACCCCACACATCGTCGTCGACCTCAGGTTCTGGGACGAACACTCCAGGTTCGGTAAGACGAACCTCGTGAGACAGACCGCGGTCACGTGCTCCACCGTCCGACACCACCTGGCCGACGAACACGTCACCCTCGTCAACGTCACCGAGGGATTCACCCGCAGGTTCGAAAGGGCCTTCCCGTCGTTCCACGGGGGACTCAAGGAGAACTGGGAAGAACTGCTGGCGGAACTCGAAACGGACGAGATCATCCTGCTCGACCCGAACGCCGAGGAAGACCTGACGACCGAGGATCTCCTGAAACACGACGTTTTCGTCCTAGGCGGGATAGTCGACTCCAACATGAGGGGATGGACCACCAGGTTGGGGAGGAAAATACCGGCGGAGGTCATCCCCAAGCGAATAACCCTGAGCGGCTCCGTGAAAGGCGTCCCCGACAGGATAAACCTCCTAACCGAAGCCCTATGCCTGGTGTGGACGGAAGGCGCGAGCCTGGAGGAGGCCGTACTCACCGTCCAAACCCCGAAATTCGCCCGCGAAAGACTCGCCCTGGAACTCCGGACGAGGGAACGTCTCGACCGCGAGACCCTGAGGGAGATCAAACGCGTCGTCAACCTCCCCACGCCCGAGATCGTCGAGGAAGCCAAACGCCGGGGCCTGAAGGTTGACCTGTAGGATGGAGAGGCTCGGGTACGAGAAGGCCGGTAGGTGCGAGGTGGAGGGGAAGCCCGCGTGCCGGGCCGGGCTCAAGGACGGTAAAAGGCTGATCCACGCCGCCCACCTGTCCAGACCCGAGCACTACTTCTCCGTGTACCAGAGCTGCTGCAACTGGGACTGCGCCTTCTGTCACTCCTGGCGCTTCACGCAGAGGAGAAACGGCACGTGGTGGTCCCCCGAGGACTTCGTCGAGAAATGTCTTGATTACCTGGAAACCGTAACCGTTTTCGAACCTAAGGACAGGGCCACGTCCTACCACGCCCTCGACCTATGCCTCGGATGCGGCGGGTGCGTCCTCGGCGAGAGACACCCCGACTGCCCCGGCGTCCTCGACCCCGACGACATCGTCCTCAGCCCCCAAGGATGGGGACCCGCCAGGAACATAGTCGCGTTCACGGGAGGGGACCTAACCTGCCGACCCAAGTTCTACATCGAGTGCGCGAGACTCCTCAAGTCCGAGACGGACGACCTATGGCTCCTCCTGGAGACCAACGGGTACGGCCTCGTACCCGAGAACCTCGAGGAACTGGCCGCCGCCGGTGTCGACTCGGTATGGCTCGACGTGAAGGCCTGGGACGAGCGCGTGCACAGGGAACTCACGGGGGCCACCAACGAACACTCCATCGAGGCCATAGAGCTCGTGCCCGAGCACGGGATGACGCTGGAGGTGTGCACCCTGTACATACCGGGCTACGTGGAGGCCGATCAGATACTCAAGGTAGCGGAAACAGTGGCGGAAGTGGACAAAACCATACCGTTCACCATCCTCGCCTACTTTCCCGAGTACAGGATGAAGGTCAGACCACCCACGGTGTCCGAACTGAAAACCGCCGAGAGACTCGCCAGGGAGGTAGCCGGCCTGAAGAACGTCAGGATAGGCAACGAGCACGTCGCCCTCCCGGGTTGAACCCCCCTGAATGGATTGAAAAACGTTAAAACACCGACACGAAGCACGTGTGAACCGAAGGCAGACACGGGGCGGGAGCCCGTGGTAAGATGCTTCTGCGTGTGCAAGGGCAAGTACGAGGCCCCCGCCCTCGCCGTGGACGGGGTGGTCCCCTACGGCGAAGGCGTAGTCCTCGTGAGGAGGGGCAAGGAACCCTTCCGCGGTAAACTCGCCCTACCCGGAGGCTTCGTCGAGTGCGGAGAAACCGTGGAAGAAGCCGTCGTGAGGGAGGTGAAGGAGGAGACCGGCCTCGAGGTCGAACCCATCAAACTCGTGGGCGTGTACTCCGACCCCAAGAGGGACCCCCGCGGCCACGTGGTATCGGTGTGTTTCCTATGCGAGGTCAGAGGCGGGGAGCTGAGGGCCGGAGACGACGCCGCGGACGTCATCGTAGCCGACCCGAACGAACTCTCCCCCGCGGACCTGGCGTTCGATCACTACGAGATACTCCGGGACGCGGGGATACTGTAACGTGCCCGAACCCGAGGGGGAGGAAGACCCCCTGTCCGACCCCCGGGTCAGATCCCTGGTCTACCTATCCGCCGGCCTCCTACTTTGCATAACCGCCGCGTACGTCTACCCGACCAAAGAACCCCCCAAGACGGCCGCCCTGGACAACCCCCAGTTCAACGACCCCGTCTACCTCGCCACCGGATGCTTTTTGCTGGGCGGCTTACTCCTAGGCCGAGGAGTCTGGGGCTTGAGAGAGGAAAAACACGTCCGGGCCGCCCTCGGGCTCCTGGAAAAGGCCTCCAAATACCTGGAGGAAGCCTCCGGGAGGATACCCCCCAAGTACAACGCCCTCACCTACGTACTACGGGCCGCCAAATGCGTCCGCAACGCCGCCGAGATCCTCCGCGAGATGGAGGAAGAACTCGAGGAAGAAGGGCGTGCCGAGGATGAGCGAAGGGAACGAGAGGAGAGAACCCGTGAAACCCCCCCACGCGGCGAAGGAAGGCGAGAAAACGGTACTGATGGGAAGGACGGTGACCGCCGGGAAGACGATGGTGGTGGAGGACCCGAGGACGGGGGCGATGGTGTGCAGGACGACCGAAGCGACGAAGTGGCTGGACGCGAGGGGAAGGAAGACGGACGAGAGACCGAGGGAAGGAACGACGGTGAGGGTAGTGGGGACGGTTAAGAGCGAGGAAGAGATCGAAGCCGACGTCGTCCAGATCCTCGACGTACCGGAGACCGTTCTACTCGCGTACCTAAAACCTCCCTCAGGCTTTTAACCGTCCCCGGACCGTCCCCCGGCAGGGTGAGACGCGATGTCGTTCAGGGCGTACATGAGCGAGGCGAGGTACGTGAAACACGCGTTCACGTCCGTGGGTAAGGTGGTGGAAGAGGCCCCTCTGATCGTCAACGACGAAGGTATCTTCTCCAGAGCCATGGACGCCTCGCACATAGCCATGGCCGTTCTCAAGATGCCCGACACCATGTTCGAGGAGTACGAGGCTCCCGGTGAGGAACTCGTGTACGGTTTGGATATGGAGGAGGTTACTAGGATTATGAGGAGGGCTAGGGTTACGGAGGAGATCGAGTTGGCTGGTGAGGATGAGAGCGAGCTTATCATTAGGATCACGAGGTCCGGTTACACGAGGGAGTTCAGGATCAGGAGCCTGGATATCCCCGACATCCCGGACGAGCCCCAGTTGGACTTCCCGGTCGAGGTCATAACCACCCCAGAGTTCATCGAGGACGCCGTGAGAGACGCCGAGCTCTTCAGCGACACGGTCAAGTTCCACGCCGAGGAAGGAGAATTCTACATGCTGGCCGAAGGCGAGAGGGGCAAGGCCAAACCCACCGCCACGGGCGAAGCCCTCCTCGGGATCGACGTGGAAGAACCCGCCGAATGCGCCTACCCACTCGACTACCTCAAAGACATGCTCGACGCGGCCAAAGGAGCCGAAAGCGTCATCATCAGATTCGGAACAGACCAACCCCTACAACTCACCTTCAAAATCGGACCAGCCGGCGAAGGAACCCTCACATTCTACCTCGCACCAAGAACGGAGTGATGCCGCCTGAAAGAGCTCGAGTTCAAGGGCAAGCGAACGCTCCTCAGCGACGAGGCCGCGAAAGCCCTCGAAGAACTACGTGAGGCCGGCCTCGAGATCCACGCCGCGGGCCTCCCCCTGGAGGACCGCCCCGGACGCCCCCACCCCTACTCCCACGGGTTCTCCGAACACCCTCCCCTCGAGCTGAGCAGAAAGGAAACCGTCGAGTTGTTCAAGCGCGGGGAGCTAGAGGTCGACGTCGAGCCCGGCGACTACGAGATCCTATGCGAGGGGCTCCCGGTGGCCGTGGGAAGGGTGGGACGTGACGGCGTCCTCAGGGTCAAGCTCCCGAGGAAGTACAGGAGACTCAACCTATGGTGATAGCCATCGAAGAGCCGCCTCCCCTATTCGAAACGACGATACGCCATACCGATAAATCGATGACCGGGAACACCTGACCGGGGGTGAACCCCGTGACCGACGTTGCCAAGGCCATCTTCATCAAGTGCGGGAACCTCGGCACCACCATGATAGTCGACCTCCTCCTCGACGAGAGAGCCGACCGCGAGGACGTCGAGTTCCGCATAATAGGAACCTCCGTCAAGATGGACCCCGAGTACACGGAAGCCGCCGTCGAAACCGCCCTCCAGATAGCGGAGGACTTCGAACCCGACTTCATCGTGTACGGCGGCCCCAACCCGGGCGCCCCCGGTCCCTCCAAGGCCAGGGAGATGCTCGCCGAATCCGACTACCCCGTCGTGATAATCGGCGACTCGCCCGGCCTCAAGGTCAAGGACGAGATGGAGGAGCAAGGCCTGGGCTACATCCTGGTCAAACCCGACGCCATGATAGGCGCCAGGCGCGAGTTCCTGGACCCGATCGAGATGGCCGTGTACAACGCGGACCTACTCAAGGTGCTGGCCGCCACCGGCGTGCTACGCGTCGTCCAAGAGGCCTTCGACGAGCTCATCGAGAAGGCCAAGGAAGGGGAGATCACCGAGGACGACCTCCCGAGGATCGTGATAGACAGGAACACGATAATCGAGCGTGAGGAGTTCGAGAACCCGTACGCCATGGTGAAGGCCATGGCCGCGCTCGAGATCGCCGAGGACGTGGCGGACGTGACCGTCGAGGGATGCTTCATCGAACAGGACAAGTCCAAGTACGTACCCATAGTCGCCTCCGCCCACGAGATGATGAGAAAGGCCGCGGAACTCGCGGACGAGGCCAGGGAACTCGAGAAGTCCAACGACACGGTGCTCAGGACCCCGCACGCCCCGGACGGGAAGGTACTGAGGAAGAGGAAGTTGCTGGAGGACCCGAAGTAAACGCCCCCTTTTCCCACCCCGTCACCCTTCGTTACGGAACACGTAACGTAAATAAGACCGACCGAATCCGAACGCCCACCCCCGTAACACCTTAACCCATCCGGATAACAACCCACCGGGGCCCACCCTTGAGACCCGGGGATCTCGAGGTCCCGGACGAGGCCTACGAGTTCGTCGAGAAAGTCCTGGAGAAACTCGTCGAGGGGACGGAACGCGAGATCGAGAACACCCTGACCGCGCTCGACGGAACCTACGTGGAACCCGGCCCCTCCGGCAACCCCACCCGAGGCGACGTGGACGTCCTCCCCACGGGCAAGAACTTCTACTCCGTCGACCCCAGGAAGGTACCCACCGAGCGCGCCTTCCGCGTCGGCAAGAAGATGGCCGAGAACACCGTGCGGAAGTACCTGGAAAAACACGGCGATTACCCCGAATCCGTCGGGGTCGTCCTTTGGGCCTCCGACGTCATGCGCACGGGGGGCGAGACACTATCCAAGGTACTCTGGCTGCTGGGAGTCGAACCGGTGAGGGACGACGCGGGTAACGTGATCGACGTGGAACCCGTCCCCATCGAGGAACTCGGTAGACCCCGTGTCGACGTCGTCGTGAGGATCAGCGGGATGTTCAGGGACGCCTTTCCCAACTTGATAGAGCTGCTGGAAGAAGCCTTCGATAAGGTCAGGGACCTGGACGAGCCCGAGGACCTCAACCCACTGGTCCGAGGTCCCGAACACAGGGTTTTCGGGGACCCACCCGGGGCCTACGGGGCCGGTGTGAACTATGCCGTCCACTCCTCGGCGTGGGACGATAGGTCGGACCTCGCTCGAGTGTACGTCGAGTGGGGAGGCTACGCTTACGGTCGAGGAGCCTACGGGAAGCCGGCGTTCGAGGAGTTCGAGGAAGCCCTATCCAGGATCAGGGCTGTTTCCATGTCCCAATCATCCCACGAGTGGGACATCCTATCATGCTGCTGTCACTTCGCGTTCCACGGTGGGATGGTCGCCGCGGCCGAGGAGTCATCCGGGAAGAGGGTCGAATGTTTCCACCACGACACGTCCGATCCCCACCGTGTGATCACGAGGGACGTGGAGAACGAGATAGAGCGTCTCGTGGATCAAAAGCTCGCGAACGAGGAGTGGGTGAGGAGCATGTTGAATCACGGGGCCAAAGGCGCGGGGGACTGGCTCAAGCGAGTGTCCAACATGTTGGGATGGGCCGCCACCACGGGGAGGGTACCCGAGGAGTGTTGGGAGAAGGTGGAACGAACCCTCGAGAGGTTCGAACCCGAGTTCACGGACGCGAACCCGTACGTGGTGAAGCACGCCCGGAAGGTGCTGGAGGAGGCGAAGAGAAGGGGTTTCTACTGACCCGATCGAGTAGGTAACGTTACGGGTTCCGTAACAATACACGGGGGCGTGGAAAGGGTGGAAAAGATCACCTGACGATGTTCGCTGGGTGCTCCTCCACCTGCGGCTCGATCCCGATGTCCTCGTTCGCCTCCGCGATCAGCGCGTCGATCATCGCGGCTCCGGCCCAGATGGCGGGGGCGTTCTCGATCGGACCGAACAGCAGGTAGTCCGCGCCCAGTATATGCTCGATGAAGTTCGAGCCCCAGTCCACGGCCTCCCACATCTCCTTGGCCCAGTCCTCCTTGCCCTGCTCTCTGAGCTCCTTCCTCAGGTCTCTCATCCAGTCCCAAGCGGACGGTATGTTGTGCGGAGCACCGCCTACCGGCAGTCCTAGCTTACCCTTGACCGCCAGGACAGCCTTTACGGACTGACCGGCTCCTGACCCGAAGGGCGTGGCGGCGGTGTCGATCAGTGGGTTTTCTATGCCACACTCTTCGGCTATCTCCAGCATACCCTTGTCGGAAACACCTTCCTCACCTTCGGTTAGGATCTTTATCCTCCCTTGGATCGAAGTGTCCATCGGGTTAAACGCCAGGACGATGGCCGAGTTGCAGTCGGAGTTCTTTATGGCCTCGATCTCCTCGTCCTCGATGGACGCGTTGATGGAGTTGTACACGATCCTGTCGGCCAGCCCGACCTCCTGAGCGTGTTTGACGGCCGCGATCTTAACCTTGGCCTCCGTGGAGTCGGCGATGATCGGAGCGTCGGTGACGTCGGCGACCCAGTCTAGGTACCTTATCATGGCCTCCTCGGACTCCGCCATGATGTGAGCCATCATCGGGTTACCGGTTATGTCGGCTAGTTCCTCCTCCATCTTGATCAGCTCTTCCGCGGCTTCCTCGTCGAATATACCCTTGTCCTCGTCCTTTACGATCTTGTGTCCCGCGTAGAATATGGTACCCGCGAGGACCGTGGGGTACTCTCCGGGTTGTCCTCCTACCTTTACTCCACAAATGTCACAAACCTTCTGTTTCTTGCCTGGGAAGTAGAACATCGATGTCACACCCCCAAGATTAGAACGCCACGCTAAGCATCAAGTACAACATGCATAGGTACAGGCTGAAGACAAGTCCGTACAGGATTCCTATGTCTCTTCCGACCCTCTTACCATACCTTTGAAACACCTCTCCCCACACGAAATCGAGCTTCTCTTCGATGGCGTCCAGCCTGGCGTGAATGTCTTTGATATCTTCTTCGAGTGGAACCGCTATGGGTACTTCCTCGCGCTCGTTCTCGGCCAACGTTTACACCCCTCCGCTCAAGAGCGCCATCGGTATGAAGAGGAATATAAGACCGGCCACAGCTCCTATCATGATACCCATGGTTCTACCGCTCAGGTATCCCGCCATGAACCTCTGCATGGAACCGATGGACTTCACACCGATCTTAACGTCGTTGACCCTGGCCTCGACACCCACGGTCTCGGCGGACACGGGCATGTACGGTACCTCGACCAGCTCCTCTTCCTCCTCCTCGCCCAGCGCGATGGTCATCGGACCCTCCTCATAGGCGCCTGGGTCCTTATCCACGCACTCCTCGATGGCCTTCACGATCTCGTCGATGTCCTCCACGTCTATGAGGTCGATCAGCTCGACGATCTGCTCCCTGTACCTGTCCACGGCCTCGGGCGGGAGATTCTCCAGGTACGGGATGGCTCCCTCCGCCCCTATTATCTGTCCGGAATCCGGATCAACACCGTTCTCGTACATGGCCTTGAACGATTGCCCCGTCAGGTGACCCGTAACCTCCGATCCACACAGGATGCAGAACCTGATGTTCGGGTTCGCTATTATGTTGGCTATTATCTTCTCTATCCCTATGTTCTCGGTCTTACACGGACCGCATATCGCCACCTTATCCTCTCCGGCCGCCCTCATGATGTCCTCCTCTATGTGGGAACCAAGGGTGACCACGTGGACGGGGGCTTCCGGATCCCCGACCACGTAGTCGCCCTCCACGACGGGCCAACCCTCCGCGGGTTCCATCTTCTCGGGCAAGCGTGCACACCCCCGGGTTTGTTGGATGAGAGGGGAAAAGAAAAGGTTAGATGCCTAGGAGACGCAGGGCGTGGAGCTTGTACATGGCCACCGTGGTGAAGATGATGATGGACAGCACCATCAAGCCGATCACGAAACCGTGAGCGAAGTTGGTGACCCACGCCGCCCTCTTGTGAGCCCCCTGTCTACCGTGGAACGCTCCCCACGCCACGGTGCTCGGATCCAGCGCGTGGACCATGTCGGTGACGTACTTGTCCAACTCTTCCACCTTGTCGTACAGCGGCATCACGTCCAGCGATATCACGTCCTCCCTCCACTCTCCGACGGCTCCCGTCACGGCTTCCAGGACCAGGCACGCGTCCTGATCCACTATCCCGTAGGGCATCGGACGGCTACCCCCTTACTGGCCCTTCGGCGGGATACCCGTCCAGGTAACCTCCGCGGCGTCCCTCTTCGTCAGCTTCCAGAACTTCGAGAACGTGATCACCCAAGCTATCACACCGGCTATGATGAGCACCGGATCCAGCGTCACTACCCCGGTTATCGTCGCCGTTATCGAACCGCACTCGGCCGCCAGGGCCAACGTTCTCTCTTGGGTCTCGCTGGGACCTAGGCACGCGTTGAACGGGTGCAGCAGCGACATCGCACACAATACCCATAAGAGAGCGATTATACCCGTCTTGATCACCTTAGCGTGGATGACCGGCCACGAGAAGTCACCTGCCACCGCGCCCATCAAACACATGAGAGCCAGCGTCCCGGCGGCCACGATCTCGAGGCTGCACCTCGTCATCACCGGTATCTTCATCTTGATCACCTTCCTGTCCAGGAAGCCCAGAAGACCGCCGATGAAGGCCCCGACCACGGTGCCGACCGCCAGCCCGATCACCGCGTTCACGTAGGATCCGAAGGCCAAAACCCCTGTCAGCGCGGCTCCCAGGATGGCCGCCACGACTCCTCCTCCGAGACCCATGTATCCTATGGATGGGACTCCCGTTCCTAGACCGTAGTTGGCGACCTCCCTGACCGCGTTGGCGCCCCACAGTATCGGCGCTATAGCCACCATACCCGCTATCGCCGGGTGGATGTACGCGGCGGCCCCACCGAAGATACCCAGTATGACGCCTACCGCCCTGAGCAGGTTGGAAGATATGGCCTCATGGACCTCAACCTCCTCTTCTTCGCCGGACGGGCCCACGGTGGACAACAGGAGTAAGGATGTGATCCTCAACTCCAACAACACCCCCTTACATCACCCAGTAACTTATCGCGTAAGTGAATATGGCAGCTACGATACCGAACACTATCGACGATATTATCGCCCTGTGAACGCGCTTGAACTTCGGATCGTGGTAACCCTCGATGGTTCCTCCGATGTTGTACGACGCCAGCACCGAGTTGGCGTAGAAGATACCCATCGCCGTTATCCCGGCCAGCGCGGGGCTCATCTTGAGCACCTTGTACAGCGAGAAGTAGACCATACCACCGCCGGCTCCACCCAGCAGACCGCCGAAGATACCGCTCACGAAGCTCACCGTCGGGATACCGTGGCCCTCGGTACCAGGCGTCACGTACGGGTCTTGGTCCCAACCCGTGATCGGGTCCTTGTCCACCTTGGCGGAACACGGAGGGACGCCGACTCCGTAGATGTAGATGAAGTTACCCACGAGCATCGTTATCGCGATCATCAGGGCTGCACCGATGGCGCCGTTCCACAGGATCACGACGAACGGCTTGTCGCTCATGGCGGCGGCCGTGATCAGTCCCGTCAGTCCGGAACCGGCGGCCAGCTGCGTGGTACCGGTTCCCACTCCCGTCGCCGTCGCCATCGCCGCCGGCGCTCCGCCCACCGGTACGTAGTGTACACCGATCGTGATCAGAACGCTCCCGAAAGTCACCAGGATTAAGTTGGCGATTATCTTGTCTATGGAGAGCCACCAGGTGCCCAGGATGGCCACTATCGTGGCGGCTATCAGCAGCGGTATGGAGATACCGAATCCTCTAGCGTTAAGTCCCATCGAACGCTCCCCCTTAGATCGGGTCGCAGATCTCGTCCACGCTCACGTCCTCGTACGTGCCGTACTCCTTCCTGGCCTTCTTCTCGATCCTGTTGCTGATTATCAGCGCGGCCAGCGTCACGAGAGCCATCGCGATCACGCCGCCCCACGGACCGAACAGGCCGGCCCACGTGCTGAAGAAGATGATCAGACCGAAACACAGTCCCGTGGCGGGGTTGCCGAACTTGGAGCAGAAGAACACGCTGTCCATCGAGTTCCTGATGCCCGTCTCGGCCTTTCTGGTTATGTTACCGTGGGCGGCCACCGGTACACCGCAACCGAACGGGTAGTGCTGGTACAGTCTCTCGGCGCCGTAGTGGACGTCTCCCGTCGAGGATCCGATCGCGCCCACGGTGACTCCCCATAGGGCGGCCAGGAGCGGCATCGGGAACGGGTGCTTGAGTATCGACCACTGGATGTACGCCAGGGATACGATGCAGAACGTGGCTATCGCGCCGAAGCCCGCGATCGGTCCCAGGTGGGACAGCACCACGTCCAGGTAGATGGGGTGGCCGAACTCAGCGGCGCTGGCTATCCTACCTAGGTGGGCCGTGGTAGCGAATATCATGTGAACTGCGGCGTTGATACCAACACCTATGGCCACCGCGGCCAGGAAGGGTAGGCCGAACTTGGTCATGAACACCCAGGCTATGGTTCCGGCGATGGCGCCGTACATCATGTAGGACACGGGTTCTCCGGAGATGGCCTTGTTGAAGTACCTGTGGAAGTTCATCATCTGGGGCGCCAGCTGCACCTGGGAGTTGGGGTTCGACTGGGATCCAACGTCGGATTCCGCGTCCTCGAAGGCGCCCGCGATCGTCGCGAGGGCGCCCATGGTGGCGGCGATGCCGACCTCCGCCAAGCCTACCAAGGGTGGTACCCCCGTGGTTAACGTTGATTGAGGGAGGGCAAAAGAGAGTTACGTTATGGAGTTCGAAACGATTTGAAGGGTGGAAAGAGGGAGGTGGGGCGTTACTCGGCGGGGATTATGATATCCCTTTCGCCCGCGGGCTCGAACTCGCGCAGCGCTCCCTTGGCGAACTCCTTCCTCGGCTCCGTGAAGTCGAACACCAGCATGTCGTCGGCGAACGCCACCTTGATCACCGGGTGCACGCAGAACGCGTCGCCCCTGGCCGCGTGGGCGGCCTGCACGATACCGGCGTACTCGCCCAGGTGTCCCACGTTCATGGCGTAGTTCGGGTAGTTCGGTCCCCTCAGCTCGAGCGGTAGTCCCTCGTCGCTCCTCACGCTCAGCGAGTTGGCGGCACCGCACTGGTCCTGCAGGTCGTAGCCGTAGAAGCCCAGTCTACCGTGGGCCTCCTTGTGCAGGATCTGGGACAGGTACCAGCCGTTGACTCCGGCCTGGGCGTGTCCGGTCGCGAACGCCACGCTGCAGCCCGCGGCGGCGGCGCACACGGCGGCTCTCTGGGATCCTCCGAAGTGCGTCTCCATGGCGGCCGGGTACCTCTCGTACTGCTCCAGACCGTACAGGGTCACCTCGGTGGCCACGTCCTTGACCACGTCCATGTCCGGCTCGGCCTCGGCCAACCCGTACTTGTCCTCGACGTAGTCGAGACCGTAGTACACGTAGTCGTCCAGGATGTTGTCCGTGTACACGGCCGTGGCGTACTGCGTGAAGCCTACACCTCCGGACATGTAGGAACCCAGCCAGATCTGGTCGTACAGCATGGCTCCGGCGCCGATGACCTCCAGGGCGACCTTGGCCGGGTCGTCCGGGTACTTCCTCATGGTCTGGACACAGTCGGCCAGGATGCCGAACGGTACGCCACCGGGCTCGTTCTCACCTCTGGCCCTTCTGGCCGGTAGCATCTCGGCCATGTTGATTACCTCGGCGTGCTTGCTCGCGAAGGCGAAGTCGGACACGGCCGCTTCACCGGCGGCGATCTTGTAGGCGCAGATGAACGACATGGCGATCTGCATGGCGGCCCATCTGTACATGGTGGCTCCGTCGCACACGTGGCCGACGATCGTGGGCATCCTCAGGACCTGGTAGGTCTTGTTACCGATGGCCTTGATCAGCTGCTCGGCCTGCTCCTCCGGGAAGAGCTTCTCGATGTCGATCAGGAACTTGTCGTCGATCTCGTCGGCCAGCTCCAGGTCACCGGTCACGATCTTGGCGTAGCAGTCCCAGGTCAGTCCCGGGTGGATCTCGACCATGTGCTCCTGTACGACGGCTCCACCCGGTAGGGCGTGGTTCAGGGTCTCCATGTACTCGTTGATGGTCTCGGGCGTGACCTCCTTACCGAGTCTCCTCTCCAGTACCCTGTGGGCGGTGTCCATTCCGACGATCACGGTCCTCCTGATGTCGTCCCACATCTGCTGCATGGCGGCGTTGTTGACGAAGTGTAGGTCGTCACCTTCCACGAACACGTCGGTTCCGGAGACCTGGTACGGCATGAGCTTCCTCTGGCCGAGCGGCACACCGATGTCCGGGTTGTAGTGCGGTAGGCCGCCTCTCTTCTCCTCGACGATCTTGTCGGCCCACTTCTTGAACTCCTTCTTCCTCTCGGACTGCTTCCAACCGCCGTAAACGTAGAACTTGGTGTACTTCTCCTCGGGGTCCTCCTCGAACTTCTCCTTCAGGGCCTTCATGAAGAGCTTCTCCTCGGCTGACAAGGGGTGCGGCCCCCCTTCCGTTGGAAGGGGTGATCGGGATCGGGTTTAAAGGGTTTCCAACATACGGTGGGAGCGTGCGGTTGATACGGGGTGTTACGTGGGAGGGGAGGGTTTACTTACCCTCGGCTTCCTTCGGGTTGTAGCCGGCCAGGGTCCTCAACTCGTGGATCCTCTGGATGACCTGTAGGAGCTCCTCGTCCTCCCTGAAGGGCACGCCGTCGATCCTGTAGATGGTCGTGCGCTCCTTCAGGTCCTCCTCGTCGGCCGGGGCGCCCACCTCGATCGGCTCGTCCAGTTCGATACCGACCTGGTCCTTGACGTACTCGACGACGCCCTTCTCCTCGTTCAGCCTGTACCTCCTCAGGGCGTCGAACATGAGGCCGTTCTCGTCCAGCCTCAGGGAGTGACCGTGCACCGTGGCGCCTCTGACACCTGTCCTGGCGGGGTCGAAGATCTCGGTCTCGAGCAGCTCTTTCGCGATCTTCTCCAGGTCCCTCTCCCTGACCTCGATGATCTGCCTACCGGACAGGGTACCGGTGTCGACGCCCCTGTACCTCCACATGTACATCCTGGCCCTGATGTACGGGTGGATCGGGGCGAAGTACACGGAGTCCGTGAACTGGATGTACCTGATCCTGTCGCCCTGCTTGGCGCCGTCGGTCGGTTCCACCAGCTCGCGGATCGGGCACTCCGGCTCCTCCATCTCCTCGAGGGGTGGGTGCACGCTCGGGTACTCCTCACCGGGCTCCCTGTGACCCATCAGCCTGACGACGTCCTCGTCGGCTATCTCCCTGAGCTTCTCGAGCTCGTAGTTAGGGTTCATGTAGTTGCGTCTGTTCTCGGCGATGTCGGTCTCGCCCGGGTAGAACTGGGCCTTTTCGGCCATCTCCTCCTTCAAGGACATGAGGGAGTACCCCCCGTGGTGACGGATCGCCGGGTGGCGTTAAAAGGGTTCCGAGAATCGGGGCGGTGCTACCCGCGGGGCGCCGGATAACACCGTTCAGCGGCGTCTCCTGGCGTAGGAGATGGCCCTTCTGACCTTTCGGATGATCTCGTTCATCTTCTCGGCCGGAACGGTCTGGCCCCGGATGACACCCGTGACTATCTCGACGACCTCGCCCTTGGTCTCGGGTTCCTCGGGCTCGACTATCCTCGTGCGGCAGCCCACCTCGGCGAAGTCCTCGAAGTCGACGGGGGTTTGACACACGATGACCGCGGGCACGTCGCAGTGCTTGAGTATGAGGCGGGCCTTCCAGACGATGTGCTGTTTGACGTTGCCGAGGTGGATGACGGCCACCTCGTGTTTCTCTATCCTCTCGACCTCCTCGGGTTCTATACCCATGGTGGCGCCGGTCTGGACGGGGGCCTCGGAGGGGACGCCGGAGCCCGCGTTGAGTACGAGGACGCTGGTGTGGATGCCGGCCTCTCGGAGCCCGTAGGTTATCTCGCAGACGGGTTTGGTGATGTGTCGGGCGCCGGGGGACATGGCGACGGCGACCACCTGGGGGGTTTCGGCCTCGGCTATGGTGCCCCTCTGGGCGAGGCTACCCCCTTTGCCCATTCCCATGGCTTCTCGGCAGTCCACGACGTAGGTCGTCCTTCCGACCTGCGAGGGTCAGTCCCCCTCGTCCTTCTTCCTACCCTTGAGTATGGCGACCCTGTCGGAGAGTCGGGCCCTGGGTTCCACCAGGCCCAGGAGTCTGTCGTCTATCTCTTCCACTCCCTTCTCCCCGAACTTGAGGTAGTCGGTGACGGTGGGTTTGGGCTTGGTGAACCTTCCGGTCTGTATCTGGAAGTCGCAGGGTAGTTCCTCCTCGCAGATCTCCTCGAGCTTGGCCACCACCTCGTCCAGGGCCTCTTCGTCCTCTATCTCGATGACTATCTGTCCCGTTTGGACCTTCATCTCGAACTCCGTGCCTCCGACCTCTATGGGTCGTCTTTCGGGGTGTTTCACGGGTTCGCCGCGGGCGGGCCCGTATGGGACGTACTTGGGTAGGCCGGGGCCGTGGATGACTATGCGTCTGATGTGATCCTCGAGTTCCTCCACTATCCTGTTGAGGAGGCGTTCCGTGGTTTCGGCGCTGAGGAGTCTGGAGGGGAATATCTGGACCTCGGGTTTGGCGCCCTCGGGGATCTTCCTCTCCAGCATCCTGGGTCTCTCGCGGGTCAAGGGGATCCTCCCCTATCGTTTCGATTTTTGTAACGATTCTGGGTGGGGCGTGAGGGGGGAGGGGTTTAGCGCTTCGCCTCCTCGGCGGCGGCCTCGGCCACGAACTTCAGTGGCTCTCTGAACTCGTCGATCTCCCCGAACACGTCTCCGATCAGCTTGCTCGTGACCTCCGGGCTGAACATCTGGGTACCGGCGTCCAGGGCCATCGCGGCCGCCACCGGCGGGATGGCGAAGCCCTTCGAGTGCCTCGTCACGATGTGGTTACCGTGGAAGATACCCGGACCGCCTCCGCCGTAGATCGAGTGGCTGAAGAAGCTGAATCCTACGGCGGTACCCATGGCTCTACCGAAGTCGACGCCCGGTAGTCCTGTCTCGTACTCGAGTAGGTCGTTGTAGTACAGGATCGTGGCGCTGACTCCCTGGGCGGCCCTGGCGGCACCCTGGTTGACCATCACGGCGGCCACCAGACCGGCGGCCGCGTAGGCGTTCCACATGTCCACGTCGTTCATCTTGTACACCTTGAAGCCGGACGGTAGCTCCTCCTTGACCTCGATGATGCCGTCCTCCTCGGCCCTCTCCACGATCTCCCTGACCACGGTACCCACGGTACCCTCCTTACCGTGCTTCTTCACGATCTCGTACACCATGTTGTCGGCGTTCAGACCCTGGTAGGCCAGGCCCAGCAGGTGTAGCCTCTCGAACGGGCCCAGGGCGTCGCCCATCTCGAACATGGCCGTCTGCTCCAGGATCGCGGCCAGGGCGACGGCCTGCATGGCGTTCTTCCTCGTGGCGGCCACTATGTGGTTGACCATGATGTTCCTCAGGGCGTAGCCGACGCCCTCCTGCTTCATCGGGACGTCCAGCATCGAGGCCACGTTGCCGCCGAAGTAGTCGATGGTCTGTGGGTACCTACCGAACACGGCCGCCTTCACCATGTTGGCGTCCCACATGTCGACCTCGCAGATGTCGATGATGGCGTGCACGACGGCCATACCGGCCTGCATGGTTCCGGAGTACGGGTCGGCCATCACCTTCACGCGCTCGTAGGGCAGCTTGACGAGGAGTCTCTTACCGTCGTACATCGGGACGACCTCGGTGTCGTCGTCCTCGTACACGCGTAGCATCTCCTCGACCTTGTCGGCGATGGCCTCGGCGTTGTCGACGACCTCGACGTCCAACTCGCGGCCCGGGATCTTCATGCCCTTGCCGCCGACCGTGGCGTTCTGCAGGGCGTTCTCTATACCCTCCAGGTCGACGGCGACGGTCCTCTTGATGTCGTTGACGATGCTCTGGATGGCCTCGTTCTTCATCGGTGACAGTACCTCGATCGGGACCTCTTCGGCGATGCAGTTGCCTCTGTCGTCGTACAAGTCGACCTTGTCCTCGAACTTGTACTCCGCCATGGGGGAACACCCCCGTGGGCGAGGGATCGCCGGTGTCGACTTAAAGGGTTTCCTTATTCCGTGGTTCCGGCCACCCTCACACGGTATCGGGTTTTTAGCCGTGTCGAAGCCCCGCCGCCGGGGGTACGCGTTCTGCCCGTCCTCGCCGACGTAGGCGGGAGACCCGGTTTCGACTGCGGTGGGTTCTGCAAGTACTGCTACTTCAGGGGGGTGGACAGGCGGAAGGCCCGCCCCTTCGGGTGCAAGAACTGCCCCCCTGGCACCGTGGGTTGCGACTACTGTGGGAGGAGCGTCTGGGAGGACAACGGACCCTTCAGACCGCCTCAGGCCGTCCTCCAGGCCGTCCACATGACCATCGCCATGAGCGGGCCGCCCGAGGACGGTACGGTCGAGGTATCGGGAGGGGGAGACGTCAGCCACTACCCGTGGCTCCGGGAACTGATCGAGGCCCTCGTGGACGTCCTCGGGTTCGAGAGGGTCAAACTGGGCTACACGAGCTGCAAGGGGTTCGAGGACCCCGAGGTCGTCGAGGAACTGTGCGATATGGGCGTCGATTCCGTGTCGGTCACCGTGTTCGCGTGGGACGAGGATCTCAGGAGGGAGTGGATGAACGACCCGTCCCCGGACGTCTCGTTGAAGGCGGTGGAGGTGTTCGCGGACAGGTGCTCCGAGGTCGTGGCCGCCGCCGTGGTCATCCCGGGCGTCAACGACGGGGAGGTGCTGAGGAGGACCTGCGAGGAACTCGAGGCGCTGGGCGTGGACGCGTTCCTCCTCATGAGGCTCGGGACTAGGAAGGAACACGGTATCATACTCGGGAACGATCCCGTCCTCGACGTGGAACCGCATCCCGTGGACGAGTTCAAGCGTTTGGTCACGGAACTTCACGAGGAGTTCGACGGGTTGAGGGTCGTGGGCACCCCGGTGTGGGACCCGGAGACCGGGGCCCCGTTCGCTCTACGTTCCCTGGGTGAGGGGCTGAAGGATCTGCTCCCGCCCGTGGAGGTGCCTTTCTCGCTGATCACGGGTAGGATCGCGGCCCCGATGATAGAGGAGGTGTTCCGTCACGTCGAGGGTGGGGAAAACGTCGACGTGGTGCCCGTGGGGAAGGACATCGCGTGTTTGATCACCGAGGAGGATTTGAAGGGGTTGGACCCGGCGCGCCTGAAGCGTACCGTCGTGATACCGGGGCGCGCTCTCGTGCACGACGGGCGTGCAGAGGAATTGTTAAAACGAGACGGTTTCGGGAGGGTCGTGCTCCGGGGCCCGGACAGGCTCACCCTGGACGGGGAAGCCAGCTGCTGCCTCACCAAGGATGAGGTTCTGGAGTTCGAGCTGGAGGCGTTCCGAGAGCTGATCCAGACGGTCAACCTGTTGGGGGAGTGACGTTGGAAGACCACTTCATGGCCGCGCTGATGAGGATCCTCCCGGATCTCGAGGGCGCCGAGGACGTCAAGGCCCTCTTCCACAGGATAGCGAACGTGGCGGCCGAACAGAGGCTCGTCAACGACGACGGCGAGTGTTACACCGTGGCCGCGGTGGCCGCCATGCTCGTCCACGGTAAGCCGGAGAAGGCGAAGGAGATCCTCGAGGGTTCCACCGACAACCCGAAGGAGATGGCCCTCGTCTCCGTCGCCCTCCTCAGGGAGGTCGGCATGATCGAGGACGTGATGGGCGACAGGACGCTCAAACCCATCGAGGACGCCGTCAACGGTTCAGACGGTTTCGAGGGCGCTCTAGCCGAGATCTCCAAGGTCCTGGCGGACGGGGGCGAGGTCAAGAGACAGCCCGGACCCGACATGGCCTACATCAAGTCCATGGAAGGCGACATCAGGAACTCGTACCTCAGCAGGACGACGGGCTACACGCTCAACACGGCCCCCTCGGACTACTCGGACTTCGTCGAGGAATCCGTCCACGGGTTCGCCTACGCCAGGCATAACCCCTCGCACCAGTGGAGGATAAGGCTCTCGATAACCCCCCACGTCACGAACCCGCTGTCCCCACCCTCCATCATGAACACCCTGGAGCTCGTCGACGAACTCCAGGACAGGGAAGCGGTCGTGAAGGAACTGGGTGTATCCGAGGGGACCTTCGAGAGGTACTACAAGACCCTCGTCAGGTACCTCTTCGTGCACCCGGACCCCAACGTGTGTAAACCGACTAAACTCGGGAAGCGGGTCCTGGACGACGAGGAAAAGCTCGCGGAGGCCGTCCTCAGGAGGGGTTTCTGGGCCATCATAAGCAAGCATCCGAAGGGCGGCTCCGTCGCGGAAAGACTCGCCAAGAAGAGCGTGGTCAACAGGAACATGAAGTGGAAGGACGAAGTCGACATCAGCACCCTCGTCGACGCGGCCACGGACCACGAGAGGGCCGAGCGCGAGATACCGCTCCTCCTGGCCATACACGGGGACAGACTCAGCACCGCCCACCTCGCGGCCAGGGCCGGCGTGTCCACCAACGTGGCGGCGCAAGTCCTCGAGGAACACCTCCCGGGGCCGGACTGGAAGGAGGAGAGATTGGGCGTCTGAGCACGCCTTGCCCTACAGGCTGATAGTACGAGGGATAGTCCAAGGAGTGGGCTTCCGCCCCTTCATCCACAGACTCGCCGAAGAGATGGGCCTGAACGGGTACGTGAGGAACCTCGGTGACAGAGTCGAGATAGTCGTAGACGCCGACGAAGAACGCCTACGCGAGCTCGTTCGCAGGATCGAGGAAGAAGCGCCCCCACTGGCCAGGGTCACGGGGATCGACGTCGAGGAACACCCGGGTCCGGTCCCGGAGGGTTTCGAGATCAAAAAGAGCGGTTCCACCGAGGAACTCGAACCCCAAATGCCACCCGACGCCCCCGTCTGCGAGGACTGCCTACGCGAGATGTTCGACCCCGAGGATAGGCGGTACCTCTACCCCTTCACAGGATGCACCAACTGCGGCCCCAGGTTCACCATCATAGAGGGGTTCCCCTACGACAGGGAAAACACCACGATGGCGGACTTTCCCCTCTGCAACGCCTGCAAGAGGGAATACGAGGACCCACGGGACAGGAGGTACCACGCTCAGGTCGTCTGCTGCCCCGAGTGCGGCCCCAGTTACAGGCTCGAGGACACCGAGGGGAACGTCCTCGACGACGACTGTTTGAGCGCCATCGAGAAAGCGTGTGAGGCGATACTGGAAGGCGCCAAGGTCGCCATCAAAGGGATCGGCGGGTTCCACATCGCCTGCCTGGCGGACGAGGACGAGATCGTGCTGGACCTCAGGAAGAGGCTCGGCAGGCCCCAACAACCGTTCGCCGTGATGGCCCCAGACCTGGATACCGTGAAGAGGTTCGCCGTGCTCGACGAGACCGCCGAGCGTGCCCTCACGGGGCGAGAACGGCCCATAGTCGTCCTACCGAAGAGGGATCCCTTCCCGCTGTCGGAACACGTGGCCCCGGGTCTGCACACGGTGGGCGTCATGCTACCCTACGCCGGGATCCATCACGTGATGTTCCGGGAGTTCCTCGGCGACGAGGTCCTGATCATGACCTCCGCCAACCCACCGGGCCTCCCCATGGCGATCAGGACGAGGGACGCCAGGAGGACCCTGAAGGGCATAGTCGACCTCATACTCACCCACGATAGGAGGATAGCCGCGAGGTGCGACGACTCCGTGGTCAGGATCCTCAGCGGTACCGTGAGACCGTTGCGCAGGTCCAGGGGCTACGTGCCGGTCCCCATCGAGGTACCGTTCGTCCCCAGAGACGTTGTCATCGTGGCCTTAGGCCCGGAACTCGACGTCACCGCGTGCGTGCTCAAAGGGGGGAAGGCCTACCTCTCCCAACACGTCGGGAACGTGAGGAAAACGCCCACCCTGGACTTCCTGCTCGAGACCGTGGAGAGGTTCCTACGTCTCATGAACATGGGCTGGGACGACGTCGACGCTATCGCCCACGACATGCACCCCACCTTCGCGTCGACCGTCCTGGCCAGGAGGCTCGAGGAGGAACACGGTGTGGAGAGGATCCCTGTGCAGCACCATCACGCGCACGCGCTGGCCCTCCTCGCGGAACACGGGGTGGACCCGGGCGAGGAACAAGTGCCGGTGGTCGCCGCCGACGGCTACGGGTACGGGACGGACGGGAACGCCTGGGGCGGTGAGGTACTGCTACCCGACGGTGAGGGCGGTTTCGACAGGCTCGCCCACCTGGACCCGGTTCCGATGCCGGGAGGGGACGAGGCCACGAGGAGACCGATCAGGATGACCGCGGCCTACCTGTACGAGGCCGGGTGGTCGGAGGACGAGATCAGGGAGTACCTGAGAGGGGTAGTGAACGAGGATCCGGAGGCCCTGAAACACGGGGAGCGGGAGATCGAGGCCGTCCTGGCCGGGATAAAACGACCCACCGTTCTGACGACGTCGGCGGGCAGGTTCCTGGACGCCGTGAGCGCGGCCCTCGGGGTCTGCCGTGTGAGGACCTACGAAGGGGAACCCGCGATGAAGCTCGAGGCCGTGGCGGCGGGGGAGGAGCGGGGGGAACCGATGCCCTTACCCGAGGTCGTGGAGGCCGCGGTTACGGAGGGCGACCCTCGCATCGCGGCGGTCGCCCACGCGTCCCTGGCGGAGGAACTCCACGGGGCCGTGGAGGATTCCGTCGAGTCCCCGGACGCCGTCGGCGTGACCGGTGGCGTTTACAACAACGAGCTGCTAACGGCCGACGCCAGGACCAGGTTCGGCCCCTCCCTCCTCGAGCACAGGGAGGTACCGGCCGGGGATGGAGGGGTCTCCCTGGGGCAGGCCGTGGCCGCGGCCCTGTACCTCCGAGGGTGATCGGGGGTGCTTCGGATGGTCAGGAAGGTGGAACCCGAGGTCGAGATCGAGGCGGGGAACGAGAGGCTCCGGCTGGTCGGGGACGAGGCGATGAAGATCCTGGGCCCCTACCTCGTGGAGAGGCTCAGGCGACTCGGATCCGAGGGTGCTAAGCGTCCTCGGCGCCTGAAAACGAGGGATCCCGACGAGATATGGAGAGAACTCATCGAGGAGGTGGAGGCTCTCATCGAGAAGAGGCAGGGGCACCGTCCATGAGCCTTCGGACCCTGTCCAGGAAGGCCTCCATCTCCCTCCAATGACCGCCAACCCAGTATCTCTTGCGACACTCGGGACACATCCACGTCACCTCGAACGGCCCCGGGTTCCCCTCCTCCACCCTCACCACCATCGCGTTACAGTCCGGACACCTCGACTCGTCCGGGTTCATCACCGGCTCATCGCCCAGGAACGTCAGCACCTCCGCCAACTGCCCCGCCACGTCCCCGGATTCGACCCTGATCGCCCCTCTCCCTGCCCTGTCGGCCAACACCCCGTCCCTCGTGATCAGGAGGTGCCCTTCGGCCGCTAGTTCCAGGAGAACCTCGTCCTCATCCCCTTCGTGCTCCCTGGGGTCCACGATGTCCCACGCGGATACCGTGGGGTAACCGAGGAGTCGCAGCCACCGGCACAGTTTCTCCAGCATGTGATCCGTTATCAGAAAGAGGGAGGCTCCCCCGAGCCCGTGACGTCGAACGGGTCGAGCCTGAGCACCCTCGCCTTCTCGAGGGCCTCGAGTAGGACGTCCGGGTCCACGCCGGCCTTCTCCAACTTGTCCACGAACTCAACGAGCTCCGAGAACGAGACCCCACCCGCGGTCAGACCCTCCAGTATCTCCAACACCCTGGACTCGACGCGGCCCGAGACGACGGCCTCCACGACACCGGCCAACGAATCGAACACCGTCCTGAGCGTCGAAGCCCCGACCGACCCCGCCCTGTCCAGGAGGGTCGCGACCAGATCGGTCGCTACCTTCAACACCTCCGGATCCGCACCCTCCAGCACCTCGGGGAGCCTCGAGAGCCTGAGCGCCTCCAACCTCTCGTCGTCAAGGTTGTCCAACAGCTTCCTCAACGGGTCCAACGTCGACACCATCCCCCCGGCCTTTCTACACCCGGCACGTCATAACGGCTGCGCCGGTCGGGATCAGGGGTCGAGCCCGTGGGGTCCTACGTATCGGTAGCGGTGAAGCTCACCGCCGGCGCCGTCACGGTGCTCCTGGGCTGCTGGCTGTTCACGTCGGTGCTGGAGTGGGTAGGTGCCAGGTTCGGACTCACCGCCGGCGCCGTGGGCAGCGTCATGGCGGCCGTGGCCACCGCCCTCCCCGAGACGTCGGTCCCCCTCGTGGCGGTGGCCGCGGGGTTCAACCCGGGGGTGGCGGAGGGAGCCATCCTCGGTGCCCCCCTCATGCTCTCCACCCTAGCCATGGGTGTGGGTGGTATCACCGTGGGGGTGACATCCGCGCTCGGCACGAGGGAGGGATACGTGAAGGCCCCTCACGTCGTCACGGACCTGAAGTATTTCCTAGCCTCCTACGGAGCCGTGTTGGCGGCGACGGTGTCCGGGTCCAGGATCGTAAGGATCGCGGTCTCGGTGGTGTTGATCGTCGTCTACGTCAAGTACGTGTTCGAGATCGTTAGGAAGGGAGGCTCCGTGGAGGAAGGCGGCGTGAAGATCGAGATAGCCGATCCCGTCAAGGCCGCCCTCGTGGCCACCGCTCTACTATCGGCCGGCGCCGTACTCATGGTGGGAGGGGCCGACGTCTTCGCCTCCGGGTTGGAGAGCCTCGCCCTGCTGTTGGGTTTGAGCGCTTTGACGGTCAGTTCGCTGATCTCCCCGGTGGCGACGGAACTCCCGGAGAAGGTGAACAGCGTGATATGGTACGCGAGGGGTAGGGACGAGCTCGCCATGGGGAACGTGACGGGGGCCATGGTGTTTCAGGCCACCTTTCCGGCCTCCGTGGGCCTGGTGCTCACGCCGTGGAACGTGACCGGGTGGAAGTTGACGTACATCCTCGTACCCCTCGCGGCGTCCGGGGCCCTCTACGCCCGGATGAGGTTAGGGGACGGTAGGGTGGAGTGGTGGTACCTCTGCTGCATGGCGTTCCTGTACCCGGTTCCCTTCCTAAGGTCTTAATCGCTCGATCCGACCACCTCGGCCTCCACGTTGGCCAGGAGTTCGAAGAGTTCCTGGGCGGCCTCCAACGCCTTCTCCACGGTCCTCAGGGACGGCTCCCAGTCCCCGCATTTACACCCCGTGTAGGCCACCTCCAATAGGTCCAGGATCTCCGACCTCCTCTCCGCGAACTCCAGTATCCTCTCGTCACCCACGGCCTCGGCCAGGGACACCATCAGGTCCCTTATCTCCGGTTCCGGACCCGGGTCTTCCCCCACGAGGGCGTGGGCGGCCCTGAGCCTGAACTCCATGGCGAGACCCACCAGGAGGAGCGCGAGGTCGGGGCTCCCCTCCTTCATCATGACCCTCGATGCCGCCAGGGAATCCCTCGCCCTCTTCAAGAACCTGTCCCTGAGCTTCCTCGCCGACACCTCCTCCACCCCTACGACCGGCCGAATCCCCGTGTACGGGGGGTATACGTGTTGGGGAACCCACCCCCCGTATCGTTTCGATGGTCGTAACGATACCTGAACGGCGGGAAGGAGAGGGGGCGTCAGGAGGCGAGCCTCTGGTACTCCTCCTTCAGCTTCTCGTACTCCTCCAACTTCTCCCTCGGGATCGACGGCTTGACCTTCTCCGCCGCCTTCTCGAAGTGTCTCTTCTCCACCTTCAACTCCTCGAGCAAAGCCTCCTTCCTGTCCTCGAGCTCCTCCTCCGACTCGGCCTCCTTCTCTATCCGTTTCAACTCCTCCAACGCCTCCCTCATCGCCAACATGCCCGCCTCCATGCAGATGGCCTCGATATCGGCGCCGGAATACTTGGCGTCGTGCTCCTTCTCCTTCCTCCTCAGTATCTCGACGATGTCCTCGGGCGTCAGGTCCTCGTCCAACGGCATGTCCCTCGTGTGGATCTCCACGATCTCCTTCATCGCCTCCTCATCGGGCGGCGGCACGTACACTATCCTGTCGAACCTACCCGGCCTCAACAACGCCTCATCTAGGATATCCGGCCTGTTGGTGGCGGCGATGACGAACACATCCTCCGCGGTCTCTATCCCGTCCATCTCGGTGAGCAACTGGTTGACGACCCTCTCCGTGACCCTAGACCCACCGATCTCGGTGCCCCTCCTCGGGGCTATCGCGTCGATCTCGTCGAAGAAGATGATACAAGGCGCCGTCTGCCTAGCCTT